>Ga0209755_10003115_pt1 | contig 21280 bp, 22 predicted proteins | sample TergutCo191P1_FD_187301 | JGI IMG/M metagenome (GOLD analysis project Ga0209755, IMG submission 187301) | Cornitermes sp. P1 segment gut microbial communities from Petit-Saut dam, French Guiana - Co191P1 (SPAdes) (version 2) | ecosystem: Host-associated > Arthropoda: Insects > Digestive system...
CGTCGACCCATCCGTAGACTACGCGGTACTAAATTGTCTCTGTTCGAGTTGGGTCTTAGCTACATAGAGTAGCCCCCAACTCTCCTCCATTGTAGCACACTCTTGCCAAAAAGTCAATAGCGTTTTATACAGACGTGCAACAGGGGTAGAATCCGGCAAAGCCGCCAAAAAGAGCTAACTGGAGAATTATCCCTCACCCCAAACTCCCCTTCACCATCTCCGCCGTAATCACCACCGTCCCGCCCGCCCCCACCTGTCCCGCCAGACTCTGTTTCGCCGCCTCATTTTCCACCACTCTCGCGACCACCCGCCGCATCGGCCTCGCCCCCAGCCGCGGATCATATCCCGCCTCCACCAGCAGCTCCTTCGCATCCGCCTCCACTTCCACCCTCATTTTCTGCCCCGCCAGCGTCTTGTTCACTCCCGCAATCATCAAATCCACCACCCGCAGCAAATCTCCTTTCGACAGCGGCGAAAAAATCACCATCTCATCAAACCTGTTCAAAAACTCTGGACGAAACTCCCCAGAATCCACCAACATATCCGCAATCTCTTCGCCCACCCGCGTAATATCCTCACCAGCCTTCAGTTTCGCCCGAATCTCTCCCGCCGCCGCATTGCTCGTCGCAATCAAAATCGCATCCCGAAAACTCACCTCCCTACCCAACGTATCGCGCAAAATCCCTTCATCAAACACTTGCAGTAGCGCCGTCATCACTTGAGGATGCGCCTTTTCAATCTCATCCAGCAGCACCACGCAAAACGGATTTTTCATCACCCCCGCGCTCAACGAACTCGCATTGTCCGCCCCATCCGCCGTCAAATCGTTCACGCTCTCTGCCGTTACAAACTGATTCATATCCACCCGAACCAAATTTCCCTCGCCACCATAATAAACTTCCGCCAAAGCCTTCGCCAGCTCCGTCTTGCCCACACCCGTCGGCCCCAAAAACAAGAACGTTCCCACCGGCCGGTTAACGTTGCGCACCCCCGCCCGCGCCCGCCGCAGCGCATCGCTCACCACCTTCACCGCTTGCACTTGGTTCACCATCCGCTCGTGGATCAGCGTCTCCAGTTGCAATAGTTTCTCCTTCTCGTCCGCACCCTCCGCCACCCCCACTTTCGCTCCCACCGTCGCCTCCACCGCCTGCTCCACACTGCGCGCACTCACCACCTTGCCCTCCGCCCAATCCCCCGCGCTCTCCAGCAACTTAATCGCCCGCCCCGGCATCACTTGGTTGTAAACATACCGCTCCGACAACTCGTACGCCTTTTTCAGCGCTTGATACTGATAAAAATTCCCCATGTCCCACTCCAGTTGCACCACCTTGTCTTCCATCGCCGCCATCGTTTCGTCAAAGTCCGCCGCCGCAATATTCACTCTGTTCATCGCATTCACCACCGCCGGATTTTTCTGGCCAATACGGAGCAATACCTGCTCGCTCATCGTCAAAACCAACCTCAGCCTCCCACCTTCCAGTACCGGCAGCAGCAAATTCGAAATATCCACGCTCCCCGTCCCGTCCTCAAAAAACAACTGCGCATCGTCCAGACAAATAATCACATTTTTTGCACTCACTGCCTCCACTAGCACCCGATTCATCAATTCCTCCAGCTCCCCCCGCCCACTCGCCGCCGCAATCATCACTCCCGCATTCAGCAGCCACACTTGTCGGTATTTCAAATGCGCCGGAATATTCGCCCCTGCGTCCAAAATCCTTTCCGCAAAATCATGCACCACGCTCGTCTTGCCCGCCCCATCCGGCGCCACCACCGTCACATTTTGTCTCCCACCCCGCGAAAAAACATCAATCATCTGCTGCACCGTCTTTTGCCGCGAGGGCAGCAGCAAACTCATCGTCCGCCCCCCGTGCGCCGCAATCTCCGCCGAAATATTCCGCCCAAACCTCTCGAGTATCGGCGTAAACCCAAAGCTCCAATCCCTCGCCATCCCCCCAGTTCGCATCCGCTCTCGACTATTGTCCGCCGCCACCTGCGCTTGGTCAAACCACCTCACCCCGTTTTTCAAATCCGCCAAGTCCAATTTGTACTGCGCCAATTGCCGCTCGCTGTCCGGCGCCAGCTTGACAATAGCCAACATCAACACCCCCGCGCTCACTACTTCACTCCCCAGCTCCCGTCTCAGCTCCATCGCATCTCGCCACACCCACGCCGTCTCCACGCCACCCTCTGCCACCAGCTCGTCTAGAAACCCTCTGGACAGCCCAAACCTCGCTAACAAAAACCGCCCGCTCCGCTCCCCCACCACAATCTCCACCACTTCCTTCACCGTCGGCTCCTCCGACAACCTCCCCAAAATACTAGCACCCAAAACCCCGTCAATCGTCCCATCCTCTACCACCGGCAGCCGTCTCAGATCTTTTTTGTGCCAATAAATCAACATATACACCGGCCCAGCCAAGCTCGCCACTAGCCACCCCACCGCATGTCCTAGCACCACCAACCCCGCACCGCCCAGCAAAAGCAAAACCATCGCCGCCCAGCACAACCACATCACTTTAACCAAACTTTTCTCAAACCTCGCCTTTTTCGCCCGCACGCTATGATAGTCAAATTTCACTACCATGGCAACCCTTGTATTTCCGGCACCCAGCCCATTAGCATCATCGCCACCCCCACCACCGGCATCACCGGCATCACCAAGTGCAACAAAATCACCGCCAGACTCACCACTATCTGCACCAAAAGCACCAAACTCCCCACCAAAATCATCCCTGTCCGCATCACCAGCCCCACCACCCTACTAATCAGTCGCGACAAAAAAGCTTGAAACGCCTCCGCCAGCCCCCTCCCCGTCGCCCCCGCATCAATCTGCCGAAACGGGTCAAACAGCGTCCTCAGCATCAGCCCCACCGAAAAAATATCCGCCGTCCGCGCCAACGCCGCCCTCAACCCCCTCAGTCGCACCAAAAACCCCGCCAAATACCACCAACTAACCAAACTAACCACAAGCATAATGCCATTATACCATGACGGACCAAGATGATATAATTTACTCTATGACACGTATCGACCAAGCTATCGCCATCGCAACCAAAGCCCACGCTGGCCAAACCCGCCTTACCGGCGAACCCTTCATCATCCACCCCGTCGCCGTCCAAAAAATCCTTAGCAGTTGGGGCATGGACGAAGACACCATCATCGCCGGCATCCTTCACGACACCGTCGAAGATTCCCCTCTCACCCTCGCCGAGATCGAAACCACCTTCGGCAAAGACATCGCTTTCATGGTTGACGGCGCCACCAAGCTCGAAAAAACCCACCAAAGCATGGGCGACCTTTCCACCTACCTCCCCGCCACTCGCGATAATCTCCTCAAACTCCTCATCGCCACCGGCAACGACGTCCGCGTCCTCATCATCAAACTCGCCGACCGCCTCCACAACCTCCGCACCATCGCTTCCCTCCCCCCCGCTCGCCAACAACGCATCGCCCAGGAATCCCTCGAAATCTTCGCCCCCCTCGCCGACCGCCTCCAAATGGGCCGCGTCCGCACCGAGCTCGAAGACATCAGTTTTCGCTACGTCAACCGCAAACGCTACGAATATTTAAAACTCCTCACCGAAACCCGCCTGCAAGCTGCCGACAAAAAACTCGAACTCGCACGCTCCGCCGTCGAAAACGCCCTCGCCCACGAGCACATCACGTTCAGCAATGATGGCCGCATCAAATCCATCTATTCCCTGCACAAAAAACTCGCCAAACATAACCAAAACATCGACCGCATCTACGACCTCATCGCTCTACGCTTCATCGTCGACGACGTCACCACCTGCTACCTCACCCTCGGCATCATCCATTCCCTCTTTGCCCCCATGGACGGCCGCTTCAAAGATTACATCGCCGCCCCCAAACAAAACGGCTACCAGTCCATCCACACCACCGTCATCACCCCCGAAAAACAAATCGTCGAATTCCAAATCCGCACCCACGAAATGCACGACTACGCCGAACGCGGCCTCGCCGCTTCCTTTTACTACAACGAGCAAAAACTCTCCAAAGCTTACCTCAAAAGTCAGGCCATCAATCTCCCTCCCCGCCTACTCTGGATCAAAGAGCTCCAAGAAACCAGCGCCAAACTCGCCCGCGGTGAAAAAATCGACTCTCGAAAGCTCAAGCTCAACCTTTTTTCCGACAAAATCTTCATCTACACCCCCAAAGGCGACATCGTCGATCTCCCCAAAGGCGCTATGCCCCTCGATTTCGCCTACCGCCTCCACTCCGAAATCGGCGCCCGCAGCACCGGCGTCAAAATCAACGGCAAAATCGCTAACTTAAGCACCAAACTCCAACAAGGCGACGTCGTCGAAATCCTCACTAGCAAAACCGCCAGACCAAAACCCGGCTGGTTCAGCAAACTATCCACCACCCACGCTCGCCAAAAACTCCGTCAGCAACTCGCCCGCCTCTTCCCCAACCGCATCCCCGAAGAACCCAAGCCAAAAACCCAAAAACCCAAAAAGCCCAAAAAATTCAAAAAACCCAAACTCAAGTTCAAACTCAAGAAATAACCCCCCTACCTCGCCATTTCAATCTCCCGCACCAACTCTTCTATCTTCACCCGCACCTGCTCAGTCGTGTCCCGATCTCGCACCGTCACCGCCCCGTCTTCGAGTGTTGTATAATCCACAACAATACATTTCGGCGTTCCAATCTCATCTTGCCGCCGATACCTCTTGCCAATATTTCCGTTATCATCCCATTCGCACATACATTTTTGAGACAATTTTTTATACACCTCACGCGCTTTCGCCACCAACTCCGGCTTATTTTTGAGCAGCGGAAACACCGCATATTTCACTGGCGCCAATTCCTCTGGCAATCTCAGCACCGTCCGCTCCGAACCATCTTCCAACTTCTCCACTGTATATGCCTCCGACAGCACCGCCAAAAAACACCGTCCCATCCCCATCGACGTCTCCAGCACCCACGGCACATACTTCTCCCCCGCCGCCTGATCCACATAATTCATATCCATCCCACTAAACTTCATGTGCTGACTCAGATCATAATCCGTCCTATCGTGAATTCCCTCCACTTCATCCCAGCCATAGCTCGGAAAATTATATTCTATATCCCACGCATCATTCGCATAAAACACCATATGTTTATGCTGCGTCAGCCGCAAATTTTCAGGCGAAATCCCCAACCCCGTCCACCACTCCACCCGCTCTTTTTTTATCGCCACAAACGGTTCAACATTTTCGTGCGGCCGAATAAATAATTGTGTATCCGCCTGCTCAAACTCCCGCGTGCGAAACAAAAAATTGCGCGGAGAAATCTCATTGCGAAACGCTTTGCCAATTTGCGCCACCCCAAACGGCACTTTCAGCCGACAAGTATCCACGATATTCTTATAATTCAAATAAATCCCCTGACACGCCTCCCCTGGCAAATACACCGGCGACTTGCCTTCGTCCGTAAAATCCCCCAAGTTCGACTTCACCAACATATTAAACATCTTCGCTTCAGTCCAGTCCGTCGCACCGCAATTCGGACATTTCACTTTCTTGCTATTCGCGCCCCACAATACATCTAGCTCTTCCACCGTCATTTTTTCGTCCGCCTCCACCCCAATTTTCTCCAGCTCTTTATCCACCCGCACCCGCGTATTGCACTGTTTGCATTCGGCAAGCGGATCCGCAAAACCTTGCACGTGCCCACTCGCCTCCCACACTTTCGGATCTTTGAACATCGCGCTGTCCAGCCCCACATAATTTTCGCGCATCTGTACATTCACCCGCCACCAACTACGTTTAATGTTGTTCAACAGCTCCACCCCGTACGGCCCAAAGTCATACAGCCCCGGCTCCCCCCCATAAATCTCACTCCCCTGCCACACAAACCCCCGCCGTTTCGCAAAACTAACAATGTCATCCATCTTCTTTTCCATACCCCCAGTATATCACAGTTACCCCAACCCTAAGGGTTGCCCACCAACGTAAACCTCAAAACATTCTCGTATTCACACCCCTCCGCCTCAAATCCTGCTATCGCCCCCACCGCCATATATAGCTCATCGAAAGGATACGCTGACGGCGCCGACGTCTGTGTCAACATAGTAGGCGTTGTCACTATCGGCAGCCACGACGATGGAATCGCCCCGCTGCTGCCCGTCACATTGTGTCCCCAAACCGTCCCAGCCAGACCCCCTCCCGTCACAATCGAAGGTATCACAGCACCACTACCCGTATTGCATACCAGATCACTACTGTCAAACTCATACTCCACCGTATACCCATTCGCCGACCCAGCATAAGCCTGAACCGTAATCGGCTCTGCCTCTTCGTTGCCGCCCGACTCCAGCACCATCGGCTCCGGCCCCACCACACCAATCGCCAATATTGGGTCAAACACTGTCATCGCGAACCTCTGATACGCCACACCCTCCATGTTCGTAAACACCACATACCTCTGCGTCGCCTCCGCCGCCCCCAGAACGTCCCGCACTGTCATCTCGTACAATTGCACCGCCTGCTGCACGCAAGTCAAGGGGTCAGAAGTGTCAGGAGGCACCCCGCAAGTGGCATTCGCCACCGATCCAGGCCAAAAAACTACCATCATTCCGGAGATCACAAAACAGGCCACCTTCTGCGTTTTTGCCATAATCACATTATACCAAACTTCTCAAAACACTACCAATTTCATCCACCAGCTTTTCGACGCTCTTCACTTTCAGTGCCAATTTCAATGGCGAACTCACCATCAACCGCATCAATTTAATATGCTCCGCCCCCATCTCCCCATTCTCACTCTTTCGCATGGCCTGCTCCACGGCATCCCACACATACCGCTCCTCCGGCCGCAACTTAGCGCCATCTACGTCCATCCGCAAATTCACTTCCTCGCCGCTCACCCGCGCCACGTTCATCCCCCACCATGCCCGCACCAAAGGCAACTTGTCGCTCCCGTCATCCTTCAGCGCCTCATTCATCCCAGCCAAAACCTGCTCCACCAAGTCAAAATATTCCGGCCCATCCACTTGCTCCGCTCGTCGCGACGCTTGCCGAAGAACCTCCCCCGCCAACTCCATCGCCCCAAGGTCCTTCACAATCTCCCCATAAAATTCCACCAGTCGCGCACTCGTCAATATCCCCAGCTCCCCCCTGCCCCTATGCACCACCACGTCACTTACGCAGAACAGCTCAATCCCCCCCGCCAGCTTCGACCGCGTCTTGCGCACTCCCTTTGCCATCACGCTCATCTTCCCCTCCGGGGTCAAAACATTCAAAATCCTATCCGCCTCGCCATAGTTCGTCCGGCGCAACACTATCGCTTTGGTTTTGATACTTTCTATCATGCTTTCTTTAGCGCCTCCAGTAGCTCCTCCGGCCGCATATTATCCTTGTTTAGCACCCGCACCACCCCATATTCACTCAAATCTTCCACCAGCTCCACGCCGCTCACCACAATCACCGGCACTCGCCCCAAGTCCTCGTAACTCTGCATTTCGTCTAACACCGCAAACCCCGTCGGCCCCGTCAGCAGCACGTCCAAAATCATCACATCGGGCACCACCTCGCGCATCCGCTCCATCACCGCCACCCCGTCCCGAAACGTCTCCACTTCATAGCCGCTAAGCAACCGTTCATAATACCCCAACCACCCCCCATCATCATCCACCACAAACACTAGCCTCCTCATACCCTCATTCTACCACTCTTCATCATTACGAGAAGCGTACCTTCGTCTTTGCGAGGAACGAAGCGAGTCTTTGGACGAACTTGACGCAAAATTGTAATTTTGACATAGGCGGACAAAATCTCGTTCTTCAAGAAATGCTTTTTCGGAGGTGGTTGGGAGAAACTACAAAAGCGCCAACTGCGAACTCACCCCTAGATCCACATAAAAACTCGTCCCATCCCTGTGCCGCACCAAACCAAACCGCCCATGCATATGATCAATAAATTTCGACGCAATATACAGCCCCAATCCCGAACTCCCCGGCCGCATCGCCATGCCAATCGGTCGCCTCACGAACCCATCCTTGATCTCTCGCCACACCTTGGTCGGAATCGCCGGCCCGTAATCCCTCACTCCCACCCGCACCCCACCGCCCCGCGCATCACGCACAAACACTTCGCTCGGAGCCTCCTCGCCCCCATAATTCATCGCGTTCAGGCAAAAATTATACATCACCGAATGTAGCAAATCTCGGTTGCCCACCACCAACTTTTCCCTGTTCCGATAATCCACCCTCACTTCCCGCCGATTGAACCTAAACAAGCTAAAAAGCTCCACTATCACCTCATCACAAACCCGCCGCGGATTTACCGGCTCCATCTCAAACATCGCATCTGAGAGCCGTGCCACCCTCACCAAGTCATTCACCTGGCGCAGCGCTCGCTCGCTCGTCGCCACCATCCGTTCCGACACCATCCGCACGTGCTCTCTGTCATCCTGTGCACCTCCTCCAGGTGTCCCCGTAGCAGAGTCAAACTCCAGCGACAACGCCAGCTGCCTCAGCAGCGCCAAAGGCGCCTTCAGCTCGTGCGCCACCGTCACGACACCCGAATCCACCCCAAGCACCTCTCTCTCCATACCCCAATTGTATCAAACAAACCCCTAAGACGCAGTAAGAGTTTCTATCAGCTTCTCGAAATCATCGCGAAAAATCATCGCATCCGTCCGCAAAATCGCTGTCTTGTCGTATACCTTAAACATCACCATTATCCCAACAATATTGGGGCTAAACTCACCCTCGTATCTGTCGCCCGTTATCGAATCAATCTGAAACACGCTCTGCGTCAGTCTGCCATTTCTCACCAAATTGTCATAAGTCGTCCGCACGGTATCAATCGGCCGATTCACGATTTGCATTCTCAGCGCATTGATCGTATCATTCCCCACCGCATTCACCTGCCCTGGGTTAAAGAAAGCCTCAAAGTCGCCCCCTCTGCTCGCATCTTTCGCCACATACACACTCCAAGTCCTCGGAAACATAAAACTCACCGACCCATAATCCGCCGGCCCCGTAAACACTCGGTTTGGCTCCTTCTCGCGCTCCGCAAAAACTTCCTCTAGCGTTCGCCGCTCGTCGTCTCGCGCAATCGCCACCTGCTCCGCTATTTTGCCATCAACATTCCTCTGCGCCTCACTCCATTGCAAATAAAAATACACGCAGAGCCCAATCGCACTCACCGCAACCAAACTCACCGCCACCAAAATAATAATCTCAACCAGAGGATTTTTCCTCTTCTCCTCCAACACCGGCTGCGGCGTAAGCGGCGCTCCCACCATAGATCCTCCCCCCGCACTAACATTTCTCATGCTTTCATTATACTTACGCTACTATCCCCCGTCAACCAATAAAACCTCGTACGCAAGGAAAAGGAGCCTTCCGGCTCCTTATAATTAAAGTTCTATTTCGCATTTTCTTTACGCATATCTAGTATCACGCTGCCACTGTCACCACCCATGACAGTTGGCAGAGTGCCATCCCACTTCTCAATCCATTTCGCACTTATCATATTATCGGTCAACTGTTGACTTTGTAACCGATAAGCCTCGGCTTCAGCTTGTGCCTGAGCAACCCTTTGTTCAGCCTCAATCTTTATCCGCGCTAGGTCCTGTTCAGCCTTTAATGCATTCTGCTGCGCTACCTGCTTCGCTTCAATTGCCGCGTCAAATTCTTTAGAAAAAGAAAAATTGACAATATTGAAGTCTTGAACGTGGATCCCATGCTGGGAAATCTTCGTTTTAAGCAAATCACTTATTTCCGTACTGACAATCCCACGATTAGTTATGAGCTCCTCAGCAGTGTATCTAGCGCTTACTGCTTTTATACACTCCTGTAGTGACGGCTGAATAACAACATCCTCGTACCCCACCCCGATACCTTGGTATAATACCGCCGACTTATCCGGTAACAACCGATGATTCAAAGCCACAGTAGCCGAAACACTTTGCAAATCCTTTGAAACGCTATCATTTTGCGTCTCCAGTTTTAGAATCCTATTGTCCATCATAACGATCTTCTGCGCCACGGGCCATTTTAAGTGTAGACCCTCGGTCATACTTCCGGATACTTTACCGAAAGTCACCACCACTCCGGTATGTCCTGCCGAAACAATCGTAAACGAACTAAATATGAGTATCAGCCCAAACAATATCCCAATTGATACTGCCATCCATTTAGTGATCCTTCCGAGCCGCTCCTTGGCTTGCTCGTATTCCCTTTGTCCATGCCGCTCTTGCTCTTCGAAATAATCTTTCACTTTTATCCTCCTTTGCTCTCTACTCACGCTAGCGAAGTTTCACCCAGTTTTTCAGGGTTCTCTCTCGTCCGTGTTGCCACAAACAAGCTGTTTCATCTTTGCTGCCGTCGTGAACCTTCAAGCTCCACAATCCGTGCAAGCTACCATTTTTTGGCAACCTCTACGGACCACAAAACTCAAGCATAAGAAAAAACGTAATAAATCAAATATATCAAGAAAAATTACAAAACTACAAAGTACGAACAGACTAACCTTTTAAACAACTGGTTTAATAAATTTAAAATGGAATTTTTTTGTAAGAAACAAAAAAATTCCATGTATACATGGAATTTTTTTGTAAGAAACAAAAAAATTCCATGTATACATGGAACCGAAACCCCAACTTCACTCCATATATGCACATCTATTTCAAGTAAATAACACCGACCAGCACCCAACCTCTCGTCAATCTTATTTGCAACGTTACGACCTTTCAATCTTCAATCAATTCATTACTAAACCGATACTATACATTATAACACAAATGCTACAAGAATCAATAACCAAATCATATTCTGCACCAAAGCCGTAGCCTCCACCTTGGTCAACGCCCAAAATCTTCCTCGATCACCTTAATCTCGTTTTTCAAACTCCCAAGGTCTCGCTCAATCTCTTTCGCCAGCTCCATCGCACCCCGATATTTCCCCGCTGCCTCCGCAAGATCAAAATCCTCCCCATAAAACCACTCCACTTGGCTCTTCAGCCTATCAATCTTTTTACTTATTGATTCTTTTTGCGACATCCTTTACCTCCGCTTTTATTTCTTTATCAAATGTTGTAATCTTTACAACATTACCGATATCAACCTCACCCCGCACCAACGCATAGCCCCGCTCCAGCACCCTCTCTGGGTTCAGCTCCTCCAAGATCGCCCTCTGCCCCCGCACTTCTTCCTCAATCATCACGATTTTGTCCAAACAACCCCCCAAAGCCCGCTTGGCTACACCCGCCACTTCCCTCTCCGCATTCTCCAGCCGCTCCCTGAGTACATTTTTTACTCGCGACACTTGGTCTCTAGCTCGCATCAGTTCTGCCGACTTTTCTCTCGTCAACATCTGTGCTGCATTGCTCGGCGTACTCGCCCTTATGTCCGCCGCCAGATCCACCAAGCTCTCGTCCACCTCGTGCCCAATCCCCGTTATCACCGGTATCCGACTCGCCACCACCTCCCGCACCAACGCCTCGTCATTAAACGCCGCCAGATCATCCGCGCTGCCCCCACCCCGCACCAACGCCACCACCTCCACCTGTCTACGTTCATTAAAGTACCTCAGCGCTCGAATCATCTGGTCCGCCGCCCCCATCCCCTGCACCTGAACGTGCGCCACCGAAACTTCCAACCCACCCCACCGCTCGTTCAAAATCTTGCAAAAATCCTCATACCCCGCCGCCTGCGTGCTCGAAATCACCCCTAATCTAGTCAAATCCTCCGGCAAAGGCCGCTTGCGCCGCTCGTCAAACAAACCCTCCGCCACCAACTTTTTCTTCAGCAGTTCAAAACTCTTGCTTAAAGCTCCCTCCCCCACCGGTATCACCTCGCGCACCGTCAAACTAAACTTACCCTTGCCCGTCAACTTCGGCGTCGCTTTCACCATCACCTTCATGCCATCCACCAACGCAAACCTCAACGCAAACTCCATCATAAAACACCCCACGCTTGCCCCCTCATCCTTCAGGTCAAAAAACACAAACTTCCCTTGGTTCACCTTAAACCCCGTCACTTCCCCCTCCACCATCACCGTAGAAAACGCATATTCCAACACTTGGTTGCAAACCGCACTAAACTCCGAAACGCTATATTTTATATCCTGCAATTAATTTTCTTTTTCTTTCGGATTAAACTTGTCTTCACGACTCAGCAACGCTTGCTGGTAGAACCCCCAGCCGCTGATAAACGTCCCCAGCAGCACCATCATCCTCGTCACAATCACCACAATCGTCGCAGTCGACAAATCCACCCCCAGCGCCACCATCATCGCAATCATCACGCCCTCGTATCCCCCCACACCGCCCGGCGTCACCATCAGCACGCCCACCATACTCGCCACGCCCTCCGCAATCATAATCTGCGGCAAAATCTCCGGATGCCCCATCGCAATCGCCACTATCCAATAAGTCGCCACCTCCAAAAACGCAAAACCCACACCCCACATCATCGGTTTTTTCAAAATACCTTTGTTGCGCTTAATCGCCAAATAGTCGCCGCGCAGATCCGAAAAATAATTATTCACCGATTCTTCCCGCAAAAACACCCGTTTGCGACCCCGCGTAAACCACCGCACTAGCCGATTTATTATCTTGCTCGCCCATTCTGCGAACCACTCCACCGCCCTCTGACTCCGCACAATCAACCAAGCCACAAAAAGCCCCGTCACCATCCCCACCGTCATTCCCGCCGCCACCCAAACCGCCCACTCCCCGCCCGCTATCACCGTGCCAGTAATCAGCACCACCACTAGCGCAACCCAAGTTTGCACTATGTTTGCCACCGCCGAAATCATGTACCTCAGTATATGAATAAAACTCACCTGACCCGGCGTTATCTTAAACGACCTCAGTCGCCAAATCAAATATCCCAGCCCGCTCACACCCGCACTTGGCAATGCGTGATTTACGAAATTTATCTCTAGGCTCACACGCGTCAAATTTCCCTGCGTGACCTTTATGCCCTGCCTCGCCCTCAAGAACGCAAAATAAATCTGCCCCGCACAATAATACATCAATATCTGCTCTGGTATCAGCAAAAACAACAACCATACGTCTAGTTGGCCCAGCGAATACATCGTCGCTTGCGCCATCGTCATCATCGTTCCGTCTACTTCCACCATTTCCGTAAATACCGCGTATCCTATCACCACGACTAATACGACAGTTACTACGCTCAAGATTTTCTTAAACATGATAAGATTGTAACATAATGTTTCTAACAGTCCTAGGCAGAAAACCCAAAATATCGCTCGCCGAGCTAGAGATCATCTTTGGCGCCGCAAATGTTACGCCGCTTTCCGACGAACTTGCCCTGGTCAGCAGCAAAACCATAGATTTTAGCCGCCTTGGCGGTTGCCTCAAAGCCGGCAAAATCCTCGAAGGCTCACTTCCGAACTATCTAGCCAACCTCCCCCCCGGCAAAATCACCCTCGGTATTTCCGATTTTCGTCCCCACGCTACCGCCAAAAGTTCCTTCAACGAAGGACTCAAGCTCAAAAACTTCCTACGCCGCCGTCACAACCGTTCGGTGCGCCTCATCCCCAACCGCGATGGCCCTATTCTAAGCTCTGCCACCTCCCACCACAATCAACTTGGCGAAAAACTAGGCCACTTGGAGATCGCATTTTTTCATGATCAAACCAAAGGACCAAGGAGTGAATCTGTCGCCTCTCTGAGTTCTCAAAACATCACCGCCTACGCTCGCCGCGACCAAGCTCGCCCCGCCCGCGACGCCGGCACCGGTATGCTCCCCCCCAAACTCGCCCAAATCCTCATCAACCTCGCCACCGGCCCCACCACCACCGGCCGCCTGCTCGACCCTTTTTGCGGCACCGGCACCATCCTCCAAGAATCCCTCCTTATGGGCTACTCCGTCTACGGCACCGATCTATCCGAAAAAATGATCAAATACACCAAACGCAACTTGAGCTGGCTAACTCACAAGACCCAGCTCCGTTCTCCTCAAAATCTAGTGCTGGAGCAAGGTAACGCAACCAATTTCAGGTGGAAGAACCCCATCGACTTCGTCGCCTCCGAAATCTACCTCGGTCAAAACTTCTCCACCCCACCCCCCACCGTCGTTCTCAAAGAAGTCCAACTCACTACTCGCACCAACCTGCTAGGTTTTCTCAAAAACCTTTCTCCCCAAATCAAACCCGGCACCCCCCTCGCCCTCGCCATCCCCGCCTGGCGTCGTCCCGACCAAACTTTCGCTTGCCTCGATATTATTGACGAAATCCGCAAGTTCGGCTATAATGTCCATAAGTTTAAGCATGCAACGCCACTTGACCTCCTGTATTACAGGGAGGGCCAGGTCGTTGCGCGTCAAATATTAGTTTTAAGGAAAGAATGATATGTCACACGTTAAGGCTGGCGGAACCAGCAAAAATATCCACAACAATGCAGGTCAACGCCTTGGCGTCAAACGCTTTGGCGGACAAAAAGTAAAAAGCGGCGAAGTCCTCGTCCGCCAGACCGGCAGCACCAAAATCGCCGGCCCCGGCACTTTCCTTTCCCGCAATTACACCATCCATGCCGCTATTGACGGCACCGTACGCTTCGTCAAGACCAAAAAAACCCACTTTTCCGGCCGCTCCCTCCCTCGCACCCGCGTCGAAGTCCACGCCGCCGACAAAACCGCCTAATCTAGTATTGTATTTCTAATACTAAAACTCAGTATCCCAACGCCCTATCCAGCTGCGGGTCTCGCTCGCGGTTGATGTCATCAAAACTCCGCTCCACCACTACGTCGGGCGTTATCCCCTCCCCCTCAATATTCGCCCCCTTCGGCGTAAACCACCGTGCAATCGTCACCCGCAGTAGCTCTCCCCTGTCTAGCTCCACCAGCGATTGCACACTTCCCTTGCCAAAACTCGTCTCGCCAATTACCGTCGCTTTTCCATAATCTTGCAGTGCTCCTGCCACAATCTCACTCGCACTTGCCGTCGAACCATTTATCAACACCGCTGTCCTCATGTCGGACAAAATCGCGCCACCCCTCGCCGTATGGATCTTCTGGCTATTAGCCCCGCTCTTGGACCTTTGCTCCACCGCCAACTCACCATCCAACCACAAACCCAACACATCCCGCGCCGCAGACACAAAACCACCACCATTACCCCTCAAATCCAAAACCATCCTGTCCACCCCCCTACCCAGCGCTTCCTGCGCCAACTGCCTCACCAAGCGCCCCGTTTCTGCGTTATCAAAGCGCGTAATCGTGAGAATCGCCGTCCCGCCGCTATACTCCACATAAGCACTCACGTTATTGATCATTTCCCGCACCAAACTAAACTCCAACTCTTCACCGTCGCGCACCAAAGTCAAAGTCACGCTCGTCCCCACCGCACCCCGCACCAAATTCGCCACCTCTTCCGAACTCATGCTCGTCACGTCCTTGCCGTCTACCTTATAAAAAATATCTCCTGCCAAAATCCCAGCTTTACGCGCCGGATTGTTCGGCGTAGTCCTAAGCACCTTCGTGTAACCATCGCGTTCGCCAATCTCTACCCCTATACCCGCCCCCACATTACCACTCAAGCTCGCGTTAAACTCCGCCGCCTCCGACCTAGTCATAAAGTAAGTAAACCGATCGCCCGCTGCGTTCACCAAGCCTCGCTTGGCCTCCTCAACCACCGCCGATCGATCTATCGTACCGTCAAAGTTGCCCGCCAAAGCTTTGTATACCACATTCAATTCGTCGAAACTAATCGCCTCCACCGATTTCATACCAAGGTACGGCCCAAACTGTCGCACCATCCCTTCCCAGTTCAGACCCACCAGCACCCCCAGCACCAAAGCCACAAACCCCCCAATTATCGCCGCTCCCAGCTCTACCTTCCGCTCTTTCATCCTCTCATTGTATCACGTAAAACCCCAGGATTTTGCACGTTTGGGCAAAATCTAACGTTCGGCAAAATAAATAAACCCGTCATATGCCGACGCATTCACCCACATCTCAGAATACTCGCCACTCTTCCAATTTGTCGCCGCATTTGCCGCATTGTACTGCGATATATAAACCTTACTACCGCTCACCGCCTCCACCCAAACCGCATGCCCCCAAGTCCCACTATTTATGATCCCCACCGCCCCAACCTTCGGCGTCATACCCGTAGGTATACCCGCATTGCGCGCATTGGCCAGCCACTGTTTCGCGTTGCCATACCCACCCCAATACGGCATATTACCATAATTTTGATGCACCTTCCACGCCGCATAGCTTACGCACTCACAAATATACATTCCCCACTTGTCGCCGTATTGTTTGCCGTTCAGCTTCGCCGCCGGACATTGGCTACTATACGGATACCCGCCCTTGTTCGGATCGCCCGGTACCACCCCCGAGCCGCCATTGGCCGCAGCAATCTCCCACAAAATCCTCTGCTGCTCTGCTTCCAAGCGCTGCCGCTCAGTAGTTGCTTCTTTCTTCATAGCCTGATAAATACTTTCTTGATTTCGCGTTTCCGCCAGCAAATATTGTTGCTCAGCCCGCTTTGCCGCCAAAGCTTCTTTTTGCGCCGTCAGATCTGCCAAAATCGCCTCTACCTCTTTCTTCTTTGCCTCTGACTCCGCTTTCAAAGTCTTGTTTTCTGTCACAATCCCCGACAAATTGTCCGACAGATTCGACAATCGCGCTTCCTCGTCAATAAAACTCGCCAAATTATCCGACGAAGCCAGTCGCTCCAAGGTCGACACTCCGTCATTATAATAAAACTGCGCCACCACATAGCCGATCAATTCCAAATTATCATTTATCCGCTTTTCGAGCACCCCAATCTCTATCACCAACCTGTCGTGTTCCGCCTGATTTAGCTCAATCTGCGCCACCAGCGTGTTTTCTTCTGCTCTCAAAATCGCAATCTGGTTTGCCAAAGTATTCGCTGCTGCCGCCAACCGCTTTGCCTCGGCCTCATAGCCGTTGATCTTGTTTCTGATCTCGCTTAACTGTTCTCTCACCGCATTCAGCTCTGCTTGCGTCGCTGCCCTCGTATTTGGCAGCGGCAACAGCCCGGCAACCAACACTGTCGCCATCACCAGCATCAAAACAACTATTCGTCGCATCTTCATACCTCAACATTACCATAAGCATCACCAAAAATCAAGCCACAAACGTTAATTCTCTGTATCCATCTCCGTCGGCCTAGTGTCATCTACAATCGGCCCCACATTTACTATCAGATTTCGACCCGGACGATATATTACTATCCTAGCCGCACCTGGAAAAATCAAAACCTTATCGCCATTTTCCACCTGCGCAAAGAAAGGTTGCTCCCTCACCTTCTCGGCATCATCTATTTCGGTCACCACCGCCTCTTCGTCAGGCAATAGCATAATCTTGGCAATCCTCCGCTGCAATTCTTGCGTCTCGTTGCTCTGGTCTTCTTTGAGTTTCATCTGTTGCAAAACCACCACTGCTGCCAGCCCCACAACCGCCAAAACCAACACTATGCCCAGTACCACCTTCAAAGCTTTCTTCCAGGGCGACCCATGCCGCTTGTATCCGCCCGCCCCACCACTCAAATTATCTACTCCGTACACAATATCCCTCACCTTAAGTCTTTGTATAATCCACCCAAACCATCGCCGGACTCGACGAACGAGCCGAACCTGTATTACTTCTGAAAACCAACTGGTTGCCGCTACTAGTCACGGAAACGAACGCATAGTAAGACCCGCCAGGCGAGAAAAACATACCTATCTGAAACTTCTCCGTACTACTGCCCGACGACCACCAACCACCCACATCAACTATCCCAGTAACATAACCCGCAGTAGAGATAAGCGTGGTAGAGTTCTCCGAATTCGCAGCTTGCGTGATGGTCAGATTCCACATCTGCCGATAAACCGGCTTACCATTGAACATTCCTCCCGTAGCTACTTCCGAAGTGGTGTAGCTCTTGGCATTCTGCAGGTTGGTAATAGCCGTCTGGTTAGCCGTGATCGCCGTCTGGTTAGCCGAAACCTGAGTCTGCAAAGCTGAAATATTACTCAGTGCCGTCTGTAAGGCCGAGAGCGATATACTACTGGCCGCCACCTTGCCATTAGCATCTGACTGCAATATCATGCCCGTAGCTAGATTACTACTAGTGATAGTTGTAGCAGCACCAGTAATCAATGGTTGATAAGCAGCCAACGTCGACGCCAGACTAGACTGCGTCACATATGTACTGGCCGCATTTGCAGTAGTCAAATAACTAGCCAATGTCGTAGTCAAATTAGACTGCGTCACATATGTACTGGCCGCGCTAGCCGAAGTTAGATAACCCTGACCCGTCACCCAGCTCTGCGTAGCATAGCCGTTCAGTGCTGCATTCGTAATGTAATTTTGGCTGGTCACCCAGCTCTGCGTAGCGTAACCATTGAGTGCTGTACTCGTCAGATAGTTTTGGCCGGTCACCCAAGCTTGGGTAGCATAACCGTTCAGTGCCGTACTCGGCAGATAATTTTGCTGCACCCAGCTCTGCGTGGCATAATTATTTAGTGCCGCACTTGTCAGATAGTTTTGCCCCTGTACCCAGCTCTGCGTGGCATAACCATTTAGTGCCGCGTTCGTAATGTAACCCTGACTCGTCACCCAGTTTTGGGTAGCATAGCTCGCAAGATCCGCACTCTTCAAAAAACCCTGACTGTTCACCCAATTCTGCATAGTGACCGAATGACTATTCAAGATGTCACCGATATTACTATTCGTCATCAGGTCGCCCAAACTGTTCGTCAGCGCCTGGCTAATGGCCGCGTTCATTTGAGTCGTCGTAGAATAATTCGAAAGATCAATATTCACTTCGCCCACCTGCACCCAAGCCGCTGGATTAGTCGGATCGGTCGGCGCACTGTCCGCCCCGTTCAGATAAATCCATTCGCTTGTCGGCGTCGTACCAATATCCAGATATATCTTGTTAGGATCCGGGCTAGTCTCAGCCAAATGATTATTAGTCACCTGAAAAATATTATGGTCAATGGTGCTACTAATTGTATTGTCAGAACTAATGGCAATGCCCGAACCTGCCTTCAAATTATTATTCAAAAACGTCGCAAACTGATTCTTCAGCAAATAATCACTCAGCGTAGTATTCACAGCATCACTTGTCATATAATTATTTGAGTTTAGATAACTCGCCAACGCACTGTTGGTCAGATAATTTTGCCCCGTCACCCAACTTTGCGTAGCATAACCACTTAGCGCCGCGTTCGTGATATAACCCTGACCAGTCACCCAAGCTTGGGTAGCATAACCATCCAGCGCCGTATTTGCCAAATAGTTCTGCTGTACCCAACTTTGGGTGGCATAGCTACTCAGCGCCGCGTTCGTAATGTAACCCTGGCTAGTCACCCAGCTCTGCGTGGCGTAGTTCGCAAGATCCGCACTTGTCAAATAGTTCTGTCCCTGTACCCAACTCTGCGTGGCGTAGTTCGCAAGATCCGCACTTGTCAAATAGTTCTGTCCCTGTACCCAACTCTGCGTGGCATAACCCGACAAATCAACATTGGCCGAAATCACATCACCGGTAATCGTAATATTATTGCCGGCCACCAGCGCATCTTGCTTGCCATTTACCGTGGTTTGTAGTGTCGAAAGCTGAGTATTGGTTGCGTTTAGAGCAGACTGGTTAGCCTTGCTCGCCAACAACGTGTCCACCTGCGCCGAAGTATAATAATTATTCAAAGTAGAAGTGGTCACATAATTTTGCCCCGTCACCCAGGCCTGCGTGGCATAGCCCGCAAGGCTCGCATTAGTCAAATATCCCTGCGCATTCACCCAAGTCATAGTCGCATTGTCTGCAAGCGCGCTCGATATGGCGTTTTGCACATATGTAGTCGTAGCGTAATTAGACAAGATACTATTAAGATTGCTATTCGTACCCAGATCAGACAAACCGTTAGAAACCGCCTGAGCAATGGCGGTATTCATTTGGCTGGTAGTCGCATATCCCGAAAGATCAACATTTGCCTCGCCCACTTTCGACCAAGCCGCCGGATCAGTTGGATCAACCGGCGCAGCATCTACGCCATTCAGATAAATCCATTCGCTAATCGGCGTCGTGCTGGTATCAAGATAAATTTTATTAGGATTCGGACTAACTACAGCCAAGTGATTGCTGGTCACCACAAAAATAGTAGTATCAACCGTACTGCTAATCGTGTTATCAGACCCAATGCTAATGCCAACACCAGCTTTCAAGTTATTGTGCAAAAACGTCGCAAAATCACTCTTCAGCAAATAATTACTCAGTGCTGTGCCCAGAACATCATTCGTCACATAGCCGTTACTCGTCAAATATGACGCCAACCCACTGGAAGTCAGATATCCCTGCCCTTGCACCCAAGTCTGCGTTGCATAGCCCGCACTCTCTAGATTGCTCACTCTAGTAGTCAACGCGTTGAGGCTAGCGGTCGTCGCGTAATTACTTAGTGCACTACTGGTCAAAAAAGTCGTACTAAGATCAAGTTGGTTACTGCTGACCGTATTGCCAGCGCTATCAATAATAGAAACTTGGACAGTCGTCCCGGCAAGATTGAGCGTAGCACTCACATTAGTAGTGTTCACCGCCATACCGCCCGCCGTCACTGTTGCGCAATCCCAAACCGTCCCATCATATGCCAGCACTTGGTTTACCGCACAAGGTTTCAGACTAATCACGCCACCAGAAGAATCCAAGCCAGAACCTACAGACGCAGCAGCTCCATCATTTCCGCGCGCCCCAATTGCACCAGCAGCTCCCGCGGCACCGGTAGCCCCAGTAGCACCGGTAGCTCCACGCGCACCCGTATCACCTTTATCGCCCTTCAAATAATCCAATTGGCCCGTCTCCAGCAAACTGCTAATCGCACTCTCCACTGTCACCGTACTTGTGCTACCATTCGAGCCAGGTACCAAAATTTTACCGTTTGCACCAACAATATTATTTTCTGTCAAATAATTTTTCACGTACGGCGCAATCATATCATATGTCAAATTAGCCGACTCAGTATTATTTTCCGACGGTTTTTGGAAAAAAGCCCAAATCCCAAACAAGCTCAGCAGAAACACCAGTGCCAACCCAGCCCATAATTTTTTACTACTCGTACTCTGTACAACATCCGCCATGCCGCCTCCAAAAAAGATTAATTTTTAACAATGGACATTATAACCGAAAGCATTTTGACGTGTCAATAAAGAAAACTAAGCGTTTTCCACATTTCCACATGCAAGCCCTTGCACGAACATCCCGCTCATGCTATCCTTTTCTAGGAAACAAAGGTCATAAAAAAAACAAAAGGAGATTAGTTATGCAAGAGTTATTTTCTAGGGGGGG
>Ga0209755_10003116_pt1 | contig 21280 bp, 18 predicted proteins | sample TergutCo191P1_FD_187301 | JGI IMG/M metagenome (GOLD analysis project Ga0209755, IMG submission 187301) | Cornitermes sp. P1 segment gut microbial communities from Petit-Saut dam, French Guiana - Co191P1 (SPAdes) (version 2) | ecosystem: Host-associated > Arthropoda: Insects > Digestive system...
ATTATTACAACAAAAATATAAGTTGCAAATTTATCGACGTACGCAATAGGACGTTGAAACTTTTACAACAAGACGCCGAGTTACAAGAAATCGTACGCCTTGTCGGTGCAGACAGTTTGTCTGACGGCGACAAGGCAATCCTTGAAACCGCAAAAAGCATCAAAGAAGATTTCCTTATTCAAAACGCTTTTGACAAAGACGACACCTATACTCCGCTTGAAAAGCAGTTTGAAAGGCTTAAAGACATCATGCAAAAGGGAGGTCATCTGTGAAATATTTTAAAGACATAAAAAGTGCGGTGGGTCCGCTTGTAATTGTTCAAGGCGTCGAGGGCGTTGGATATGACGAGTCCGTGATTGTCGAAGAAAAAAACGGCACGCAGCGAATGGGAAAAGTTTTGGAGTTAAAGGGCGACGTTGCAATAGTTCAGTTATTCACGGCGAGCCAAGGACTCTGCATTGCGACATCAAAAGCCAAATTTATCGGACGCGGCTTGACGGTTTCGGTTTCGCCGGAAATACTTGGACGAGTATTCAACGGCATGGGCAAGCCAATCGACGGCGGCGAGAAATTGCTTGGAGCAAACCGCGTCGACATAAACGGCACGGCACTTAATCCCACTGCCCGAGCATATCCGAATCACTTTATCCAAACTGGGATAAGTGCGATTGACGGATTGAATACACTTGTCCGTGGGCAAAAACTTCCGATATTTTCTATGTCGGGGCTGCCACATGCGGAACTTGCCGCCCAAATCGCACGGCAAGCCACGGTCACAAAATCTGACGGTGAATCATTCGCCGTGGTCTTTGCGGCTATTGGCATAAGCCATGACGAAGCGGACTTTTTCCAAAAGAGTTTCACGGAAACCGGGGCAATCTCGAGGTCGGTTATGTTTTTGAACCTTGCCTCCGACCCTGCCCTTGAACGGGTTGCTACGCCGCGAATGGCACTTACCACCGCGGAATATTTGGCGTTTGAACTTGGCATGCACGTGCTTGTAATAATCACCGACATGACCAATTACGCCGAAGCCCTACGCGAGATTTCCGCCGCCAGAAAAGAAGTCCCCGGTCGCCGCGGCTATCCCGGCTATATGTACACCGACCTTGCGTCGATTTACGAACGGGCGGGCTGTGTCAAGGGAAAGAGTGGCTCTGTCACGCAAATCCCGATTCTGACAATGCCGGAGGACGACAAGACCCACCCGATTCCAGACTTGACCGGATATATCACCGAGGGGCAAATCGTTTTATCACGGGAACTTTTCAAAAAAGGGATTACTCCGCCGATTGATGTTTTGCCAAGTCTTTCGCGGCTTAAGGACAAAGGCATCGGCAAAGATAAAACTCGTGCCGACCATGCCGACATTTTGAACCAACTTTTTGCGGCGTACGCAAAGGGCAAAGACGCAAAGGAACTTTCTCAAATTCTTGGCGAGGCGGCGTTGTCCGATGTTGACAAGTTGTACTCGCGATTCGCGGACGAGTTTGAAAAGCGTTACCTTAACCAAGGCTTTAATACTAACCGCACGATTGTGGACACGCTTGACATTGGCTGGCAACTATTGCGGATTTTGCCGCGGTCGGAACTTAAACGAATCAAGGAGACATTCCTAGATGAATACTACAATTAATACAACCCGACTTGAACGAAGCAATCAACTTGCCCGCGAGCGTGTTGCCCGTCGCGGACATAAACTTTTGAAAGACAAATCCACCGAGATGATGCGACAATTACTTTTAATTGAAAAGGAGGCAAAAGCACTACGTCAAATCGTAGAGCAAGGCATCGCTGAAGTGGTGCGACACTTTATGGTGGCAAGGGCATTTATGACCAACACCGAAATCAACAACGCGATTAAATCAAGCACTGTGAACTTTACCCTCAAACAAACGCAACAAAATATAATGGGGCTTGTCGTGCCTCACCTTGAAATCCACACCGAAAAAGAAATCACAAAACCCAATTACATAACCACGCATGAAAGTTTCGACCGGGCGGTTTATCTTGTACAAAACCTTGCACCGAAAATTGTGGAACTTGGCACAAAAGAAAAAGCCGTCCAAATGCTGAACGCCGAAATCCAAACTTTACGCCGCCGCATAAACGCACTTGAACACGCCGTCATTCCGCAAATCCAAGACAACATTCGATACATCACGTTTAAACTTGCCGAGAACGAACGCGGCAACCTTGTGCGACTTATGAAAGTCAAACAAATGCTTGAAGACGCCGAGGAACTTTAAATCTTCCGCTCCCACTCGTTGGTTTCGGGGTCTTTGACTACGGTGGACTTGTGCCCGGAAAGAAATCGGCAAATCGCGTACACGTCAATCCAGATTTCGCCGTTGCCGTCCTCTTGGCTTGGGTCAAGGATTATCTGCATGCCAAAGTGCAGATGAGGTCTGCCCGACATATTTTTGTTAGGCTTGGTCGAATACCCAGTGTTGCCAAGAAACCCGATGACGTCGCCGGCGGTGACCTTTTGCCCAAGTTCAAGGTGTGCAGGAAACGGCTTGTCCTTTTTTAAATGAGCGTAATAATAGTAACGCTTGGTGTCCTCGCTGCGAATCCCCACACGCCAGCCCCCGTAGCGATTCCACCCAAGTTCGGTTATCGTGCCGCCCTCGACCGCGACAATCGGAGCCCCCACGCCACCGTACAAATCGTGCCCGAGGTGTTTGCGTTTAAATCCGTACGACCGCGAATTGCCAAAGTCGTCGTGCCCCGTGTGCCAAAAGCCTTTCGCGACGGGGTGAAAGCCGGTCACGGCGGCGGTGTCTTTGCAGATGATTCCGTCCAGAACGGCGTGGAAACTTTCCACGTAATAATTGAAATATTTATTGTCGGCGTATTTGTCGATGTTGGTGCGGTCGCCTTTTTTAAGTTCCGCCATAAGTTTGTCAAGGTTCTTGGTGTCGGCTTTTGCGTTGAATTTGTTGCCGTTTCTTAACGCAACGAACGCCAAAAGTTCGCACGTCCCGATGTCGGTGATGCCTTTTTCGATAAGGGTCTTGTGGGCGCGGTTGGTTTTCTTAAGCATTTCAAGCGAGGCGTTAAAATCTATCCAACGTATCGTCGAGCGTTTTTCTTCTTCGGGTTCTTGGTCTGCGGGCTTTTCTTCTGTGGTTTCTGTTGAAGTTGGCTTTGATTGTTTTGCAGAGTCTTGATATTCGCTGTTTCGTTCTGTGTTTAAATCGTGGTGCCGGGGCGTAAATTCAAAGCCGAACCCGCCCAACAAAAGCATTACGCACATGATAATAGGCGTCACAACAATTATAAAAAATTTCCTCACGGATTTATTATTTGCAGAACTAGAAATTTTATGTTACAATTAATCACGGAGGGAACTATGGAAAAAATTGAATTTATATTTGACGTACAATTACTTGTCGAGGGCGACAATACCAAACTTGAAGCGGTTAAAAAGGACTTGTCTAAACTAAAGGGCGACAGTCTTCTTGTGGTCGGCGACGACGGATTTGTGAGGGTTCACTTTCATTCAAACGAACCTTGGGACGTTTTGAAATGCTGTGCCGGACATGGAACAATTCACGACATCGTCGTTGAAAACATGCAAAAGCAACAAGAAGATTTCCTTGGTTAAATTTTAAACTTTTAAATTTTCTACTCGAACATTTTACGCATTTCGTCGCTTGTTTCGATTTGGATAAGTGTCCGGTTCATTGGTCCGGAGATAAAGAAACATTGCCCCCGGGCGTTGTTGGTGATTTGTTGTTGCTCGGTCTTGTTGATTTCGCCGGAGTTTTTATACAGAGTCACAAGGTCGGTCATATCGTTCGGGGCAAGGGCGAAAATCATTGAATATTGCGACGCATTAATAATCGCGGCGGATTTTTTCGCAATCACGGGCGAGCCCACAAAGTCCTTGATATTTTGCGTGATGATGATTTGCATACCGTCGTATTTTCGGATACGTTTCGCCATGTTGAACATGAAATCAAGAGCGATTGGACGTTGCTCGTTAATGAAAACGTGGGCCTCGTCAACAACGATAATGATTTTACGCTTGGTTTTGAACTTGATATTATAGTCACGGTTTTTAATAATCTCACCGTCAAGGTACTTGAAGACCAAAAGCATTTGGGCATCGGCAACGATTGTGTTCTTGTTGGCAAGAAGCGTCATAAAGTTAAACGTAACAAAGTTTTCGTTTGTCCGAATACTTGCCGGACCGTTCCAAAGCCCCGAGAATCGCCCGCCCTCGGCGAACTTTTCAAGATAGGTAACAAGAATGCGATAATTGATACGGCTGAAATCATCGGCGGCGTTTTGGTGGAATCGCTTGGCAAGAGTATAAAGTTCTTGGAACGTTGGGAATTGCTCGGCGGTCATTGCGGCGAAATCAGATCGGCCGTCAATGCCTTTCAATTTGTAAAGTGCGGAAACAAGCCCGTTAAGTGCCTCCAACGCGTCGCTTCGTATGCCTTCCATAACGATACGGAAAAAGGATTCCAAGAAACGCAAGTGTGATTCAAATGTGTCGTCGAATTCCGCCCCGCTGTCGTCATCGTCCAACATCGCCGGATAAATGTGAAAGGGATTAAATCGCCCTTTCCCCGCGTTACCAACGTCGATAAAGTTCCCGTGCAACTCGGCGGTGAGTTTGGTATATTCTCGCTCTGGGTCAAGGATAAAGACCTTTGTGTTATCCGCGGCAAGGTGCGACAAGACGCTCTTGGTCGCGAACGATTTACCACCACCGGACTTACCAATAACAATCATATTACTGTTGACACGAACGTTGTCACGTTTGAAAAAGTCAATGAAGACCGGGTAACTGTTGCTACCTATACAAATGCCTTTGTCGTCCTGCAACATGTCACTTATGAACGGAAAGACCGAAGCCACCGTGGTTGTCGGCATTCCGCGGGTATACGATTCCGTCGCCTCGAACCGCGACACGTTGGCACTTCTGAACGCGTCCATTTGTCTTCCGAACATTTCGCTGAAGCCGAAACCTTCTTCTTTCAATTTGGCGAGGACTTCTTTTTTTTCTTCTTGTTCTACTATGAGGTGAAAGTTGCAATCGTACATGGATTCGTTTCCGCGTTTGATTTGCATCAACAAATCTTCGATAGTTTCAAGTTGCGTTGTGCGTTCGATGATGTGGGAACTTTTTTTAGAGTTCTCCATTTGAGTCCGCATTTCGATGATTGCCTTGTCTATGGTTTTCTCGGCGTGGGATTTTTCCACCATGTGAAAGTTCAATACACATCGGCAACCACGCATATTGAAAAGAGTATACGCCCAAGCATTGGTGACCTCGAGCGGATAGTTTGAAATTGTGATACAGGCGTATTCTTTGTCGCCGACTTTGGTTTTGCCTGTGCCGAATTCGATTTTCTCCGGCGTGACCCAATCATTAAGTTTTTCGTCCGTGACGTTTCGGACTTGTCGTTCGTCAAAGTCCTTGTCATAAACATTGCGGAGGAAAATTGCGAGGTCTTTATCTTCAAGTCGATGATTGGTAAGCCCTGCCCCCATTAACGTGTTTTGAATTCCGTCCATGGTGGTATCAAGCAATTCTTTGTCGGAATCATATACGACAAGGTAAAAGCAATTTTTGTGGATTCGGACGTCTTCGTTCATATGTTCAAGCATAATGCCGCGTTCGTTAAAGATGACTTCCCTTGCCTCAAGTTCGTTTTCGCTTAAAGCCCCGGTTTCGACGTTTCTCATGACCGTGTTGTATTTTTCAATTTCTGTGTCGATATATTTGTCAAGAATCAAAGGTCGCTCCATGTTCATAAGTGTCGCACTTTGTTTGTCCGACATACGACGCATTGCATTGGCAAAAGAATTCACCACGTTGTCTTGTTGGCGGGGACTTAAAAGCCCGAATTCGATTGGCTCGATTTCGATTACTGCGGCGGAATACGTGCCATAATTTATATAGCGGTCTTCGATTTTTTCATGTGGGACAATGTTTTCGATTGGCTTAACGCCAAAGCGTATATTTTTGTTGTACTTTTTGGCGTACGAGAGGAACTTGAACCAAAGCCACATTTTTGTATAGACGCGGACGGTTTCCTTGTCACGAATTACACCTATGCCGGCGATAACCGCAATCAAAAATGCAATCAGATACGCCCCTACATTTCCTCCGGCAAGACCAATTACGAACGCAAGACCAATACCGCCGCCAAGCCAGAACAAATCCGCACCGGTAATGCCTTTGACAAATTCGGTCTTTATCTTTGTTTTCCGCGGTATGTATCGGACTGTGATTTGTTCTTTGCTTGACGACATAATGATTAACCCTTTTCGTGGTTTGCAAGAAGATTAAAGAAGAAATTGAACATATTGCGTTGTTCTTGACCCATATCGCTTAATTCGCCAAGGTTATTTTTCCATTGGCTATATGTGCTCATTTGACCTGTAAGTCGTCGGAGCGTTGATGTATTTTCGGCAAGTCTACCACTCGGGTCACGCTCCATTGCACTTGCGATTTCAGCCATAGCACTTTCTATAGCCTTCATGTCGGAAGAATCCTTGTTCAAATTCGCATCGCTTCCTTTTGCAAGCACCTTTCCAAGTTCGTCAAGTTTGCGTTTATCTATGCCATTAATGCCAAGACCTTTGATTGAGTTAATCATGGCTTGGGCATCGGATTTCATTTCGTCAAGGTGATATTCGACGCCGTCCATTTTTTGTTTGAATTCTGCCGCCGCACCTTCACAAGTTTTTTGTACCATTTCCGAGAACGCCGCACGTTTCATGACGCCCATGATATTATCGGCAGTTTGAATATTTGTTCCAGTCATATTGCCTTTTGTATCGCCAAACTGTTTATGAATACTTGCCATTTGACCGGCAACCTTTCGACCTTCAGCAGACGTCAAGAACCTCATCAACTCTTTATCGCCGGAAAGTTTATTTCCTGCATCATTTTCTTTACCGATACTTATAAGTCTCATACTTTCCGCAATGGCTACGTCATCGTGTTTCATGGTCAAATCTCTATAAGCGGCACTTGACGAAATTTTTGCAACATGTTGTTGCTTGACTTCACCCATGTCGCGTTTAAAGTCTTTTATGCTCTCCGCACCCATGGCAACAGAATATTGCCCAGCCAAAACGTCACCGGCTTTCATAGAAACGTCATAGTCAACAAGTTTTTGCAATTTAAGTCCTTTGATTCCTTTATCCTGTGCCATTGCGTATTCAAGTTTGACTTTTTGTTTAATTTCTTCGACCGTGCCTTTGTGTTTGCCATAATTAATTTGTTTATCCGGATTTTTTGCGTCGCCCAAGGCTTCAATCGATTTTGCAGTAGCACGCCAGTCCGCACCATCCGCTTGGCTTGCCGCGATTGCCATTGCTGCCGCGTTTCCACTACCACCAACACCAAAGATTCTATCGGTTTTCGCGGCGGCATCGTCAAAGGTCTTCATAAGTTTTTCGAATTCAGCCGCCCCATTTCCATCGCTAGCCGCCTTCATCGCAGCAGAACGTTCATCAAACGCCGACTTGAACACATTGCTCTCATTATCGCTAATCGCACCGCCTGCCGATTTATATGCCGCAAGTGCCGCCGCCGCTTCATCTTTATCACCTGACTTAAGTGCCGCCGCCATTTTCGCCGCTTCTGCACGCTGTTTTGGATCTTTGTTATGCTTCTGTACGTTTTCAAAGAATTTATCCATTTCAGAATCACGTGCAATTGCTCCATGCCCTTTTGAATTGGCAGCAAGTTCTTTCTCTCTCGCTGCGATTGCAGCCCGGGCTTTCTCTCTACCTTTATCCGACGTCAAGTCTTTTGACGTAAATCCTTCGATGCCAAGTTTTTCCAAGTGGTTATGCATAGCCTCAAGATTTCGTCCGTTTGTACGTGCATGTTTTGCACCCTCGGCGTAATTTTTAGCACTGCCCTCCACACGTTTTTTGCGTGAATCGTTAAGTTTCTTGATGCGGTCATCGCGTTCATTTTGCTGACCCATTCGTTTCAATTTGCCATAGTCGCCTTGCATCAACACACCATTGTCAATATCTAACAATGCCCGACCAAGTGCAGATTTCATCAAGCCTTTGCGTGCCGGGTTCGCAGCCAAGAACGCATCTTTCTTTGCTTTGGCTGCATTAAGTTCTGCCTGGGCTGCGTTGCGGTCTTTATCATTTTTCGCATTTTTTAATTTATTATTGGCTTCAGAAATTGCGTCGTTATGCCCCTTAATGTCTTTCTTGCGTGCAGAACCCACCGCCCGTTGGTCACCAATTGCATTTTTAAGGGTTCTTGCTTTGGTCATTCGGGCTACGTGCCCTTTGTGTAGATTTTTTCCAACATTATATCCACCAAGAGCCGCCGTTTTAACATTCTTGACGCCTTTGCCCACTCCGTCGGTCGCACCTTTCCAAACATCGCCAAACGATTTATCTTCGATGCCTTCCGCCCCAAGCATGCTTTGGATTGTCGACCGAATTTTCGGAAGCATACTTAACAATGCAAGAGTCACGAAAACCCGCATCAAGATATTTCCAATCCTGCGATGTCCAGTATCCGGGTCAAAGAACCGAATTTGTTGGAATGTCGGCCATAACAAGAAGAACAAGTTCAACGACAAGATAATCGCAAACACCGCAATAACTTTTCCATAGAACGGCTTGATAAAGTTGCCTTGGAATGACGAGCCATTGTCAAACGGATACATAGCCAAAGTAATCGGCGACATAATATAAAGAATCATAAGTTCCATCAACCGCTGAATCAAACCAAACATGAAACTTGTAAATACACCAAGCACAATCAAAACCCCAAGGAAACCAATAATCCAATCGAATTCATTAAGTGAAAACAACATATCAATCAATGAGGCATTCATATAATTCGCACGCCCGTCTTCCACCGCCGTTGCATGAGTTATCGGAGTCATACCCGACATGCCTGTTCGCTCTTGCCATAATGTGCCAGGCGTTGTGTCGCCACTACTACCGGCGGCACGAGCGGCATATTCGTACGATGATTGACCAATATTGTTAATACCACCTACCATTTCTGATTCCATGTCTGGCGATGCTACCCAATTCACGAAATAATTATTTGGACCGGGGGCGGAACTTAACATACTTAATAATCTCTCGCCATGTTCCATGCTGCAACCTCGGTTTGGGTTTATCGCCCCGACTTGCCGTTCAAGTTCCGCCAACGTCGGATTTTGATTTGTCCTTACGATAAATCCGCTGTTTGTATCGCCGACCGTAAGAACTTGATTTCGTCCGCCGTCAAGTGCAAGGTCGTAAACGCTTGAATCAACGCATATAATTTCGCCCAATTCATTTGTAACACGCCCTGCACCTGTATTCCATAAAGGTCGATAAAAGCCTGCCGCCGCTTGGTGGAATGAATGTGTAAAATTCGCCAATTCGCCCGGTATCGGAATTCTGACGGTCACACTTCGCGTTCTGCCCGTTAATGCGTTTACGGTGTCCTGTACCCCGCCGATTACGCCGTTAACGATGTTTTCAATACCCGACTGCAAAAACGGCAACCGCACACCTTCACCACCGAAACCGTCCCAACTCCAAGTATTTGAAGGCGGGTGTGTAGTAATATTTGAAATAAACGGAAAGCCAATAGCAGAATATTCAAAAACATGACGAAGTGCCTCGAATACGCCTGCGGGAACCGGGGTGGTAGCCCTTGCGGATTCGTTGACAAGAGAAAGTATCATTCTTTGAAATGCATGCATCGCATCAAAGATTGCCATCCATTGCAAATACGCCGCAATCATCGTTCCGGCTTGTGCCGCATTTTGTCCAACATAGGTCAAATTTCCCGGCGTCCACGGCAATACTCCGGATGCAACGGTGAATAATGTATTTGAGGTTTCGCGGTTTACAAACAATTGCATTCTGTTATTTGGTCGGATTTGTTGTTGTGACCCAGGTTGAATACGCCAACCATATCGTGGCTGTGAACATGGACCAACCATAATTTGGGCGGCTTTCACAACATTAGATAAATCAGGTGGGTCATAACCAAATCCTAATATTGATACATTACCCACCGTGGCGGCTGCCGCCACTATACGAATTCCAGCAATTAAACCGGTCCTTGCAGGAGTTGCATCTGCTTGATTGTCGGTTTCCGGGTCAAAAGGCGTTCCGTCAGGGTTTTGCAGTTCGTATTCGGGGATTGTTTCAAAATCTAATCTGTCAATCATACATCTTAAGCAACTGCAAGGCTGTAAAAGTCCCCAAGGTTCCAACGCACCATATTCAAATGTTATTTCGGTGAAATTTATGTCGCGGTTATCCATAAATGGAATAATGCTACCCTGTACACGGGTAGACTGTATAGGGCGACGAGAAATAACAAGTGCAGGTCCGGCAACCACTTGTCTTGGATGGCTGCCTGGTTCTGCGGTATCCATGCGATGGATTCCAAAATAATCCTGCGGGATTCCACTCCATAAATCATCGACGCTATTATTGCATTCGCACTGGGCTTCGCCACGACAACCGCATTCACAGCCTTGGTTGCCGCACGATGATTGCCCAATTTCGGCACTTACGTTTTGAAAATCGCTTAAATTTGGACGCGTCCACTGGCTCGGAACGAGAGTCGTCCTGTTTAACCCATCCACACCGAAACGCAAGTACATTGCGGTTGCCCACCTATTTATGTCGCAACCCAATTCGTCGTTTTCGGTACATACACCATGACATATATTCAGGTTGCCGTTGCCACGCCTCCTTAATCCGCCACGGGAGTAAGGTACGAACTCTCCATATTGGTTACAGCCCCGATTCCTTGAGTCCGCACGATTTACATTCCTTATTAATCGATTTTTCCCAAATTCTGAAGAATCCGTCGCGTTTGCCGCCATTGCACGAAAAATTGTACCCGACACCCTCGCCGGACGCGTATCATACACAGGCATGCCATCGATATAAAGTGGATTATCATCGTCGTCTAATCTTCTTGTTCGGGTCGTTGCCCCCGTGGCTTGGTCAAGTGCGTTTAAAATATGACCGGAAACTTGGATACCGACGATAACCACCGCAGTTATAAAAAGCATAGTGAACATGCCTTTGAACATTTTGAATACAATCATGTACGGATTGCCGCCGTCTTTGTTTCGATATTGTTCACGTATGATTTGTATTATTGTAAAGAAAACCAAAAGCGTAACCGCAATGGCAACAAGTGCCTGGAACGTTGTTCGCACGGCATTGCTTGTTAATAATATTGTGACGATGTCACCGCTTGCATTTTGTGCAAATTCGCCGTCGAGATAATCGCCGTGCATACTGTAATCGTCTACGTATACAGGTGACAAACCGGCAAGTTGGCGGAAGACCTGTTCAAGGAAATCAACGATACGGGCAAAAAAAGTCCAGAACGTATAAATGGTTCGGAAAAAGAAACCTGCGATATCAACAAAACCAAATAATGCCCCCATTTGCATAAGTTAATATTATATTAAGTTCAAATGCGGTGTCAAACAAAAAACGCATCTTTCGACGCGAATTTTGATTTTTAATTTTGTGGATTATTTCATTATATGTACGCACATGTCGACGGTAAGGACAGAATATCCCCATTCATTGTCGTACCAGGCGACGACTTTGACGAAATTTGGGTTTAACATTATGCCTGCACGGGCATCAAAGATTGCCCCGTGAGGGTTTCCAATTATGTCAGACGAAACGATGAATTCTTCGGTGTATTCGACGATGCCTTTCATGTTTTTTTGACTTGCGGTTTTTACGACGCGGCAGATTTCTTCCCATGTCGTGGATTTTTCAAGTTTCACGGTAAGGTCAACAACGGAAACGTTAAGAGTCGGCACTCGGAAAGCCATTCCGGTAATTTTGCCTTCAAGTTCAGGTATAACAAGTCCGACGGCTTTGGCTGCACCTGTTGAAGCCGGGATAATATTTGCACCTGCCGCACGTCCGCCACGCCAATCTTTTTTAGATGCCCCGTCAACCACCATTTGCGTTGCGGTGACCGCGTGTACAGTTGTCATCAAGCCCTCTGTGATTTTGAAATTGTCGTGAAGAATTTTAACAATAGGAGCAAGTGCGTTTGTCGTACAACTTGCGTTGGAAATTACTTTCATATCTTTTTTGTAGTTTTTGTGGTTGACACCCATTACGAAAGTTGGGGTTTCTTTGTCTTTCGCTGGGGCGGTTATGACGACCTTTTTTGCCCCGCCTTTGATGTGGGCTTGGCATTTTTCGGTTGTTGTGAAAACGCCGCTTGCTTCACAGACCACGTCTACCCCATGTTTTCCCCATGGGATATTTTCTGGATTCATTTCCGCGTAAAACATTACTTTCTTGCCGCCTATGACAAGGGCATTTGATTTCTTGTCGACCTCAATCGTGCCTTTGAATTGTCCGTGAACCGTGTCGTATCTAAACATATACGCCGCGTATTCAATGTCGACAAAAGGGTCGTTAATTGCGACCACAGTTGCGTCTTTTCGCGTCAAGCAATCCCTTAAGATTAATCTTCCGATTCGACCAAAGCCATTTATTCCAATTTTTACCATACAAAAATTATAGACATTTTAATTAACTATGTCTACTATTTCATAATACTTTCCATCTTTTGTCATGTTGACAATGCCTACACGCTTTATCAGTACGGCACGGATATAAAAAAGTATTGTAATTCCAACAAGCAACGCAAACCCAAACCAAATCATAAGGTTTATATAAAGTACGCCCTCGCCGATTACCGAATAAACAATTCCAATTATCATGACAACAAGTGCAAGCAAAAGAAACCCGTTTACTACTTGGGTCGAGGCGGTGTGCTCGCGTACGCGGTCGCGAGCCTTGCGACCATAGCCTTTTACGTGGGCAGCCTCGTTGGCTTTTGTTTGGGCTTCTTTTATTACGCTTTTGGTTTCGGTTTTATCATAGCAACTTGCGTAATTGAAATAGTCAATCTCCCATTCAAGCCAAGTGTCCATGGTTCGCAGGTACTTGTTACGCTCGGGCAAGGCAAGGATAACATCGGCAACAGGTCTTGAGTACGCGGCGATATTGGCTTTACCGGTATAAAAGCCCTCCACGCCAAACATTGCCGCACCAACTTTTACGGTCATATCGCTTAAGTATGCTTTGACGCGGTTGAAAGCAAAGTTTTCGCGAACCGCGTGGACGATTTTTTCGCCGTCGTCTATGCGTTCGACGACCTCGCCAAGAATTCCCACGGGATTCAATATATCGACGTCCGCGATTATTATTGCTTGGCTTTTTGGGTCGGCGTTATCCATGCCCGCGATAATTGCGGCTTGCTTTCCGTATCTCCCGTCAAGGTTTACAATTCGTAAACTTCGGTGATTCTTTTTGTACCGGGTCAATATGTCGACCGAGCCATCGGTACACCCGTCATTTACCGCGATGATTTCATAAGGGCGGTTTAATTCTTCAAGGTCGATTATATACTTGTCTAAAACTTGTTGCAAAATTACAACCTCGTTGTATACTGGTAGTATTAAAGAAACTTTGCCCCCCGACATAATAAAGGAGTGTAACATTAAAATGAAAATCGTGTCAACAAGTGAATTACTTTCAAAAATAAAAAAGGCGGTCGTTGCATTTAACGTCAATAATATGGAATTGGTGCAAGCCATCACGTCCGCGGCGGACCAGTTACAGACTCCGATAATCCTACAGGTCACGTCAAGCGGAAAAAATTACGCCGGCGAGGGTTATCTTCGCAAACTTGTGGAAGCCGCCGCCCAAAGTATTTCAATTCCGATTGCCTTGCACCTTGACCACGGGGAAAGTTTCGAGGAGTGCAAAGCCGCAATCGACAATGGCTTTACATCGGTAATGATTGACGGAAGTCACCTGCCCTTTGAACAAAATATTGCCTTGACGAAAAAGGTCGTTGATTACGCACATAAAAAAGGCGTTTCCGTCGAGGGCGAACTTGGGCAAATTGCCGGCATCGAAGACCATGTCAGTGTTGAAAAATCAAACTATACCGACCCAAAACAAGCCAAAGAATTCGTTGAACGCACGGGGGTTGATTCGCTTGCAATTTCTATTGGCACGGCACACGGGGCATTCAAATACAAAGGCACGCCGGATTTGCGGTTTGATATACTTGGCGAAATTCAAAAACAGATTCCAAAGACTCCGCTTGTATTACATGGGGCAAGTTCAGTCACGCCAAGCGACGTTGCATTAATCAATAAACACGGCGGAAAAATAAAAGACGCCATCGGTGTTAACGAAAGCGTCTTGGCAAAGGCAATTCCTTTGGGCGTAAAAAAGATAAATATAGACAGCGATTTAAGACTTGCATTCACGGCGGCTATTCGGGAATATCTTGGTAATAATCCGGAAAAGTTCGACCCTCGTGGATATCTTGGCTATGCACGTTCGCGTGTACAAGAAACGGTGAAAATGAAATTACAAACATTTAGTATCCCCAATAGTTAAAACTTGAATGAGTTTCAACAGGTTGCGGCAAAGCAGGCTCGGGTTGAACTTCAGGCTGCCAAGAAAATGCCATTGTTGCTGCTTCTTGCATGTCGGGTTCGGCGACTTTTGGTTCTTCTACTTTGGTTTCAGTTGAAGTGAAAACCGCAGGCGATGCTTCGACAGGTTCAGGCAAGTTTGGCTCTTGGTCTTGTTGAAATTGTTGTTGATTTGAATTGTTTGAAAATTCGATTTGTTGATTAAATCCTGCTGGCTCGTTGACTTGCTGTTGCAATTCTTGAATCCTTGCACGGCTTGCCGCGTTGTTCTGCATGCTTGCATGAAGCATCAAAGCCGTTACCGTCAAAGCCAATGCCATTGTTACGGCGGCGTATCCCAAGAATTGAGATACTGGATTTTTTTTCTTTTCTTTTGTTTGGTGCATGTCTACATGACCGTGGGCGTCTCTTTGGTGTTCCGTTGTTTTGTTAAATTCTTTGTTCATGCTTGTTATTTTAAGCAGTTATCAAAATAATATACATCAAACTTTGATTATTCTTTAGAATCTTTTAAATAGTCCGCAGTTTTCTTAAGACCAATGGCGTCCTTTTTGGTCATAACGCCAAGTAATACAAGTGATTTAACATCACTAGACAGTCCGTCAAGACTTTGGTCGTCCTTTGTTTCGTTTGGAATTGCTTGGCTTGTGGCTTGTTTAACGACCGACAACATGTCCATGTTTTTAGATTGCGGTGCGTTTTGCCTTACCCATTCGTCGAATTTGCCAAGCCCCACCGCCTCGTGAAGATATCCAAGTTTCGCCATATCCGGGACGCCGTGGACAAAACACGCATCAATCGCGGGCTGGATATCTATTTTTCCTTCTTTGTTTGTTTCAAACCATACCGCAGTGTGTAACTTTTTGATATCGTCGATTAAACGCAGTTCATCAACGACAAATGTGTTTTTGCCCTTTTGCAATTTAATGTTTGGCAATTCTTCACGCACCGCAAATGCTTTTTTACACAAGTCGGTTTTTGTTTCATCGTCAAGGTCGCCCTTTGAAACAACATTCATAATCGAGTAAAGTTCTTGGTTCACAGTTTTTACATCGTGCATATCAACGAACGCATTTAATTTGTCGTATTTATTTTTATTGTGAGCATCAATTCGTTCTTGTACCCTTGCGATATTTTCTGTGTGTCTTTTTATTGTTTTTTCCATATATTAATGATTAACAATTTCCGTCATTTTGTCAACACATTTTCAAGTACAATCGTACGGTGCAATTTTCTTAACTTGTTCGCATCAAGAATCCCATAGGTATTACAAGCCTGAATCTGCATTGTTATGTTTGCCCCGCCCGAGAGTATTTGCACGCTTTGCGTCAATGATTGTTCATAAGGTTGAAAGTAATTAAACCGATTATGCGGCAACTTGATTTGCCCCAAGCCATTTCGTTCTGCGTCTATTTTTTGGCAAAGCGTGACTTTACTTTGGTGGCTTAATTTTTTGTGCCGCTGGACTCTGTCGATAAGAACGCAAAAATTTCTATCCACCATTTGGACACTTTGCACGCCTTTGCACTTTTTATAATCCCTCTTGATTATGGCGATGCTTTTTTTGATAAAATTGATTGAATCCTGTTCCGTCCTTGTACCTACCACTATAATATTAATATAACTATAGTTACAAGTTTGTGATTAAGATTTTCCTACGTAATCGGTGTCTTTGATACCGTATAATTGTTCGGTCAAAAATGTGCCAATGTCTTTGAATCGCAGTTTGCCGGTTTTCGGATTTTGGTCAATTATGCCCCACATAGAACTTGTGGCGTCTTCCTGTTCACCGTTTTCTGAAACTTCTTCGGGACCTACGCTTGATGAAGTCGAAAACTCGATAAGCCGGCAAAAGGTAGTATCGGCAGAAACTTTAAGCCCACCGATATAATCAATTACGCGAACTTTGTCCCCACATGGCAAAACCGCACCGGGAACGTAGTTACCTTTTTCCAATAAATCTTTATCCATAATTTTCCTCCTTAACCTTGACCATGAACCACTTGCGATGCTTTTACCAATGCAGGCAATCGCATTGATAATTGGTTTGCTAATTCTTGGGCTTGTTTTTCTGCAATACCACGCACCACCAAATCTGTAGACCTTAAATCTGCAAGTTGTTGTGCAGTCAATACGGTTGTAACCGGTGGCAAATCAAAGCCTGTTGACGATATGTCAAAGTGTGCCCTTGTCAAGCCGGATTGTTTCGCCGCCCTGTCGCTACCCACCCTTTTGTTTTCCATAGTAGCCTTGTCGCTTAACTTTACTCCATTCCCTGCTCCGCTGTCACGTGACATAATAACCTCCTTTATTTCCTACTCATATAGTCGCTGTAATTTGTCATTTTGTCAACAAATTTCGTGGGTGAAATTTCCATGATGCGATTCGCGACCGTGTTTATTATTTCCTCGTCTTGGGTTGCAAACATCATTACGCCTTTGTATTTTTTCATGCCTTCGTTAAGTGCGGTAATTGATTCCAAGTCCAAGTGATTTGTTGGCTCGTCAAGAACCAAAAAGTTCCCACGCCCAAGCATAGTTTTTGCAAGCATACAACGCACCTTTTCGCCACCCGACAAAACATGGGCGGATTTTAGTGCTTCTTCACCGCTGAACAACATTCGACCAAGCCACCCACGGATAAATGTTTCATGGGTTTCCGTGCTGAATTGCTTTAACCAATCGACAAGGTTCAACTTGACGCCGTGAAAGAAACCATCATGATTCCCCGGCAAGTACCCCGTGCTTACAGTTTTCCCAAATGTCACCGTGCCGCTGTCGGGTTTTGCTTCTCCAAGTATACAATCAAAAAGTTTACTTATCGCAAGTCCATTCTCGCTTAAAAACGCGACGGAATCGCCTTTGTTCAAACGAAAAGTCACGTCCTTGAAAAAGCCCTTTAATGAAAGACCCTCGACCGACAAGACCTCGTTGCCGATTTCACGCTCGATGTCAAAATTGATGTACGGATATTTTCGGCTTGACGGCTTGATGTCTTCGATTGTAAGTTTCTCAAGTTCCTTTTTCCGCGACGTCGCCTGTTTAGACTTTGACGCGTTGGCACTGAACCTTGCGATGAATTGTTTAAGTTCCTCGGCTCGGTCGCTTGCTTTTTTGTTGGCTTCTTTTTGTTGGCGAAGAATCAACTGGGACGTTTCATACCAAAAGTCATAATTCCCAACAAACATATTGATTTGAGAATAATCCACATCGCAAATGTGGGTACAAACCTTGTTCAAAAAGTGCCGGTTGTGCGAAACAATAATGACGGTATTTTTGAAATCTAAAAGAAAACTTTCAAGCCATCGAACGCCTTTTAAATCAAGGTTATTCGTCGGCTCGTCCATAATCAATATATCCGGATTCCCAAACAATGCACGTGCCAAAAGAACTTTGACCTTTAACTTTGCGTCCAAATCTTTCATCAATGTGTGGTGCATCTCTTGCCCAATTCCCATACCGTCAAGCATCGTCGACGCATTGGCTTCGGCTTCCCAGCCGTCCAACTCGGCAAACTCGTTCATAATATCGGCAAGACGCACGCCTTGGGCATCGGTAAGATTTTCCCCAAGTGCATAAAGTTCTTCTTGTTCTTTTAACAGTTTAAAAAGTTTCTCGTGCCCCCCAATAACGGTATCCACGACCGACAAATTATCAAACGCATTTTGATTTTGTGCAAGTGTCGACATACGACGACGTTTCTCTATTGCGATTTCGCCTTTGTTGGGTGTAATCTCGCCGCTTAAGATTTTCAAAAACGTGGACTTGCCACTTCCGTTTGCACCAATAATGCCATAGCACTCGCCGGCTACGAACTTTAAATTTACGTCTTTAAAAAGGACACGCTTTCCATATTGTAACGAAACATTAATTGCTTGAACCATTTTACAAGTATATCATACCTAGAAATTAAAAGCAAACGACAAAAATACAATAACAGCCATAATCAAAATCGTAGCAAAAATCGCAATGACCATAAGGATATTAAGTTTCTTCATAACAGGGCAAGCATTTTTGTCCATGAAAACTTTAAGTGTCGGTGCCGCCAACAACATGCACAAGACATAAAGACTTGCAATGCCATTTGCAAATGCCCCGTTGACCCTAAACGTCGCGATGAAAAACGACAACAATGCAACCACGGTCATAATAAATGCAAATCCCAAGACGCAAGAATTCAAAACATTATTCTTGGCGGACATCACGTCCTTGATTTCTTTGACGGACTTGTCCTTTAATGAAACATCTTCTTTTTTATTTTCCATGAAATGACTTTATCACGTCGAAGGCTTTTGGTCAATTACTTTATTTGCAATTTCAGTAAACACAGTATCATAGTTATGCCATTGTATATGGTCGCAAATCCACGCATCGGATAATTTACTAAAACCTTTCTCGTACACTTTGTGAAACTTCTCGACAAGTTTACCCTTCTCTGTTGTCAAATCCATTTGGCCTTTCTCGTCATACATCTTACATTGAAGACCAGAGTCCAATGAATCAACTTGTTTCGCAAATCGTGCGTCGACTGTTTCACCCGCGTTATATTCGTTTATCAAATCTGCAATCATTTTTACGATAGGGTTTTCTTTTGGGTCACCCAACATAGCCAAAAGTTTCTCGACCGCCGCTTTACCCATTTTTCGTTTTTGTTCTTTGGTTACTTTGTCCATAGGCGTAAAATCTGGGATAATTGCTTCTTCCATATCATGCACAGTAAACATCATAATCACTCGTTCCAAGTTTACGTTTTTATATTCTTCTGGGTATTGACTCTTAATTGCCATGGCAAGATATTGACAACTGTTTGTGTGTTCCATAATGCTTTCTAATCGCTTTGCATCTATACCGCATACAAGCCACCCCTTCCTTATGACGTCTTTCAATTTATTTACCGCACGATAAAATTCCACTATGTTTTTAACTTTAATGTCCACGAATTACCTCTTTTTGTTGCAATCCGATTGCACTCATGATTGTGCAATTACGTTTTAATGATGCCATACAATCTTGCCAATTACCCAATTTCAGATGATTATAAAGTGAATGCTTTTGCCCTGCGTTAAGCATCTTGTTAAGTTCAAGATATGGAATAACTTTTTCAAGTGCAAAATAAAATTTACGCTCGGTGAAAATTGTTTGCTCGAATTCATGATAGGCTTCAAGTATCACCTTATATGCACTCACACCTACGATTGCTTTAATTTCATGTAATTTGTCCATAGATATCAATCCCTTACAAATTCCAAGACATATGCTTCTAATGTTTCGCGGTCGGTTTTGACCTTGTCGGAAATCTCGACCCCGGCAATAGCATAAATTTCATTTCCGTACGCCAAAACCGGCAACTTGTCACGCAATCGTGTAGGAATCTTTTTGTCGATAAGATAACTGTTAAGCGATTTCGTACCGCCGCCAAACTTGGTAAAAGTATCGCCGTCTTTGCGAATCCGCCACTTGGAATTACGTGGCAACTTGTCAACATCGACAACCATTAATCCCCTTGAAACTGCGTCCTTGTGCGAAATGGTTTTTGACACAATAATTTGCCCGTATTCGGAAAACAGCGTCCTCCCAACTTTGAACGAATAAATCTTTGACACCGACGTCGGCACACGCCTGACCAAAACCAAATACTCATATTCTTTCGTACCATAAAGATTATTCGGCAAATCCACCCGCGAGCCATTTTCGCCACTGGCTGCAAGTGTCAAAATCATGTCGATATGTTTTTTCTCGATATTCTCGCGAGCGTTAATAGTATCAAACGCCGTCAAAAGAATCCGCGAAATAACGCTATATGGATAAGTAAAGAAATTCAACGGCACCCTCACATGATTTTCATCCCCCAACAACGAGTCCAAACACACAATTGAATTAAGGTATTCGTCGTCGCTTCTACACTGGCGGCCGAATTCGACGATGTTTTTCTCTACGCCGCGCCATTCGCGTTGCAGGATTGGCATTACTTGGTTACGTAAAAAGTTCCTTGTAAATGTGTCGTCTTGGTTGCTTTCGTCTTCGACGTGGGGAACGGCGTTGCGATAGTTATAAGCCACAATGTCGGTTTTGGCGGTTTCCAAAAACGGGCGGACGATGAGGCATTCGGTTTCGCTCTCGGTGAACTCGCGTGCTTTGTCCATGCCGCTTGCTCCTGCGATGCCGCTGCCCCTGAATATATGTAGCAAAATTGTTTCGGCTTGGTCGCCTTGGTGGTGCGCCACCGCGAACTTGTTCAATTTAAATTTCTTGACCGCGGCCGCAAACGATTCATACCGCAAAACCCGCGCAGCCTGTTCTATGCCCAATTTTTTTTGTTTTGCAAACGTCGGAACGTCGACCTTGTACCCCACGTATTGGATCGCATTGCCTGCGCAATATTTAGACACAAACGCGGATTCGCGGCGGCTTGTTTCTCGGATTTGATGGTTGACGTTGACCGCGACGATGTCGATTCCAAGCGGCTTTTTCAAAGTATTCAAAAAATGCAACAGTGCCATGCTGTCCGCGCCGCCCGAGACGCCCAATCCCACGCGGTCGCCTTTGTTAATAAGTCCATTTTCGATAACGAAATCGACAACCGAGTCAAGATTTTCTAAATTCATACCCATATTATATCACAATATTCGACAAATTGCAAGGTTTTACGGGGGATTGATGATTTAGATCATTTGTCCCATCCCTCTTTAAAAATGCACTTGACAAATCATTATAATGATGCTAGGTTAAATAGACTTTTAAAAGGGAGATAATTTAAACATGGGCAAAAAAGCAAAAGGCGCGCGGATCGGCTTCACAGAAATGTGC
>Ga0209755_10003117_pt1 | contig 21279 bp, 17 predicted proteins | sample TergutCo191P1_FD_187301 | JGI IMG/M metagenome (GOLD analysis project Ga0209755, IMG submission 187301) | Cornitermes sp. P1 segment gut microbial communities from Petit-Saut dam, French Guiana - Co191P1 (SPAdes) (version 2) | ecosystem: Host-associated > Arthropoda: Insects > Digestive system...
CACTCTGCAAAAAGATCCTGAATCCATGAACCGCGATGAAATTATCGCAGAGATCAAAAAAATTGAAAAGAACATGAAACAAGCCGCCGCGGAATTAAACTTTGAACAAGCCGCCATGCTAAGAGATGAGCTTCTTGCCATGAAAAAATTCTTAATTTAGGGCTTACATTTTAATAGATGCATCAGCTTGGGGGTGTTATGATATGCCTGTATTTATATGGATAATGTACGCATTTTTGTTCGGACTGTTGTTTGGTTCTTTTGCGAATGTGATTGTGTATAGAGTGCCGAAAGGTTTATCCATCATCATGCCTCCTTCAGCATGTCCGCAGTGTAATACCCGGCTAAAACCACCGGATTTGATTCCGGTATTTAGCTGGGTCTTTTTAATGGGACGATGTCGTTATTGCAAAGCTTCCATCAGTTTGCGTTATCCAATCACTGAATTTGTTATGGGCATCACTTTCTCCGTCATCGCATGGTGGACACAATCTTGGTTGATGATCCCATTTGCATTTATTTCATTTATTTTGTTGTGTTTATTCATAATTTGTATAGACAAAATTTCAAATAAAAAGGTATAATGAGTGTTAAAAATAACACCCCACAGGAGGATAAAAATGGCATTTTATTATCAAGAGGAATCGCGTACCTTTAATGAGTATCTCTTAGTTCCGGGATACTCATCCAGCCAATGTATTTCATCAAATGTATCATTGTCTGTACCACTGGTAAAGTACAAAAAAGGAGAACAGCCTTTGATGACGCTTAATATTCCGCTTGTCTCAGCGATTATGCAATCGGTTTCTGATGACAAGATGGCAATTGCGCTCGCAAAAGAAGGCGGCGTCTCCTTTATTTTTGTATCACAATCCATTGAAAGTCAAGCCAACATGGTACGCCGCGCAAAAAATCATAAAGCCGGTTTTGTTGTTTCTGTCTCCAACATCCGTCCGGATCAAACCTTAGCCGATGTATTGGCATTAAAAGAAGTCAATGGTCACTCAACCGTAGCTGTTACCGAAGATGGCACCATCAACAGCAAATTCATTGGCATTGTTACAGGGAAAGACTACCGCATCACCCGTATGGCACTTGATACTCCGGTCTCTGAGTTTATGGTACCCTTTGAAAAACTCGTATATGCCACCGAAGGCGCAACACTGACACAATGTAATGATCTTATTTGGGACAACAAACTCAATGCCTTGCCGGTCATTGATGCGCAACAACGTTTATCCTCCTTTGTCTTCAGAAAAGATTATGATGCCGACAAAAAAAATGAACTTGCAGTGATGGATGAGAAAAAACGTTATCTGGTTGGTGCCGGTGTCAACACACATGATTACCGCGAACGTATTCCTGCACTCGTTGAAGCCGGTGCAGATGTGCTTTGTATTGATTCTTCCGAAGGTTTTAGCGAGTGGCAAAAATTGGTCTTGGATTTTGTGCGTGAAACATATGGCGATACTGTAAAGATCGGTGCCGGCAATGTGGTGTGCCGTGAAGGTTTCCGCTATCTTGCCGAAAACGGCGCAGACTTTATTAAAGTCGGCATCGGCGGCGGTGCCATCTGTATTACCCGTGAAGCAAAGGGCATCGGGCGTGGACAAGCCACAGCACTCATTGAAGTGGCGGCGGCGCGCGATGAATATTATGCAGAAACAGGCATTTATATCCCCATTTGTTCTGACGCCGGGATTGTGCATGATTATCAGCTCACCGTTGCACTGGCCATGGGCGCGGATTTCTGTATGCAAGGCCGATATTTTGCACGTTTTGATGAAAGCCCAACCAATGTGGTGCGTATCGGCAATAATTACATGAAAGAATATTGGGGCGAAGGCACCGAGCGTGCGCGCAATTGGCAGCGTTATGAAGGTGGCGGCAGCATGGCCTTTGAAGAAGGGGTCGATGCGTATGTTCCCTATGCCGGCAAACTCAGAGACAATCTTAATATTACACTCAGCAAAATAAAAGCCACCATGTGTAATTGCGGTGCGCTGACAATTCCTGAATTTCAGTCCAAAGCACGGCTCACACAGGTCTCCTCCAGCAGCATCGTTGAGGGTGGCGCACACGATGTTTATTTGAAAGAACAATATGGATCACAAAGAGCATAACACCCATCAAAAAAACACAGAATCATCTGGAAATGCATCATGGGCATCAAAGCATGATGTAGATAATTTTCTGACGAATACAATGAATGAGACACCGCAATCGGTGTCTCATTCTCATACATATTATATGCAACAAGCGTTGCTGCAAGCCAATATCGCTTATGACAACAATGAAGTACCCATTGGTTGCATCATCGTTCATAAGAACAACATTATTGCGGCCGCCGCAAACGAGCGTACATCAAGAAAAAATGTCCTTGCACACGCAGAAATTATTGCCATCAATCAAGCTTGCGAATATATCGGAGATTGGCGGCTAGAAGATTGCGTCCTCTATGTTACATTAGAGCCCTGCCCCATGTGTGCCGGTGCGATTGTACAGGCGCGCATCCCGGCAGTGGTTTTCGGCGCAGCCTCGCCCAAATCTGGCTGCGCAGGGTCTATTATGAACTTGCTTAACGAACCACGATTTAATCATCAAGTTGAAATTATTACCGGTGTTATGAGTGATGAATGCGCTGCGCTCATGTCAGACTTCTTTACACGATTTAGAGAAAAATAAATTATTTACGCAGAATTAATTCACGAATAAAACCGAAACAAAACCGAAACAAAACCGAAACAAAACCGAAACAAAACCGCTCATATAGGTGATTTCAACCACAGTCATTTATTTTCATGAAATTTCTCATATGATTTAATTTTGAAACAGTGTGCGTACAGTAATGCTACGGAAACTAAGCCACTCTCTTATCTCAATCTCAGCTTCGTTTCCATGCTCGTCTGTTGCTGTAAATACGATACCTGAGAATGCGCCAACAATGTTGCCGTCTGCGTCTGTGTCAAGTAAAGGGTCTATGCCAGGACGGTGTGACGTGCGGTAAGGGCCGCGGAATGTTACGCCCAATTCTACACTCACGATGCCTGTATTATTGAAATGTGCTTGTGCAAGAGCAAGTGCTTCTTGCCTGTATGCTTCAAGCTGTTCCGATGAAAGACCAATAAATTCGGCTAATTCATATCCATTCATGGCTTGGATAACACGACCTTGTGCGGACTCCCAAAGTGGCTGTGTGTCATGCTCAACAATTTGCGGCGGATGATTTCCTATTGGTGTACGGTAAGCAATATCCAGCCTTTCGCCTGATGTAGCGTCAACAGTAAAATTGAACACTGTTGCGCCCCATCGCCAACTGACTTCACCCACTCCAAAACGCCAAGTAGCATTAATGGATGATGCCTCGTCCGCTGGGAAAGCGACAGAACCAGTCCAACGCCCACTGCCCGGGCGGAGCCAACAATCCATGTATTCCATAATAACGTACATACCATCAATGTTCACACCAAACGTATCCCATACATATCGTGCGCCAACATGAGCGGCTTCTTCCATTGGCATTGCACTTGCAGGAATTTCGTTATACTGGACTAGTAAACTTTCTACCGTTATGTTCGGCGGTACAAATACAGACGATTCTGTGGCGGTTAATCGCTGCACGGCATTTGGGATGGTTACGGTGGGTGTTGATACTTGCTGTGCATAGATAGCAGTTACTGGTGTCGAGCCGCTTGTGGCAGCGGCGAAGGCAATATTATTTACCCCCATAAATGCCGCACTAAACAGCCCTATCGCCAAAGCGGAGACACCCGCTACCTTCAAAAATCCTTTTACTTTCGATTTCATTTTGTTTCCTCCTTGTGGACGGTCAATACCGTCATGATTTTGTTTGGTTTGCGCAACCTTACAAAACCTATGATAGACCCGATTTATTAGGAAGTTATTATGGAGTTTTTAAGAAGTTGTAAAGATTATTTCAATGGTTGTTCCATTGCCAACTTCGGATTTTATGGTCATTTTGGCGTTGTGGGCTTCGACAATTCGCTTGCATAGAGTAAGTCCTAAGCCAACACCATGCACCGCCAAGAAGGGCGGCCGCGTAGCGGGTTTTGCCGAAGGTAAAACTGCTGAGCCGCTAGATAAAACCCTATTGCGTGATTTATCAAGACGATAAAAAGGCTCAAAGATTTTTTGTATGTCTTTTTCGGGAATACCGTAGCCATTGTCGGATATGATTATCTTAACACCCTTTTGTTGCCGTGTTGCGTCTACTTCTATAATACCTTTGTTTGGCTCACAAGCTTTTATGGCATTGTTGCAAAGGTTCAGTATTAAAGATTTAATTAAATCCTCTTGCCCTATGATAATGTTGTTATCATTGTCATTTTCGCAATTTAGCCGTACATTGGCTTCTTGGGCGGGCTTGTACATAGACTGCATAATATCATCAAACAGTCTGCTTACGCTTATTTTATCCATAGTCGGTGTGTAATCACGCAAGGTAGCAAGTTCTAATAACGAATTGGCGATATTTCGCATATGCCGTGATTCGTCCATAATATATGCCGCCGATTCAATTACTTCTTCCGCATCCAATACTGCTTTGTGCATATATTCGGCATAACCATAAATTGATGTTAGTGGCGTTCGTATTTCGTGGGCAAAATTGTCCACAAACTGCTGCTTATTTTTGGATTCTTCTTCTAAAAAGGTAATGTGGCTCTCCACTTGTTCTGCCATCTTGTTAAAGTCAACAGCAACCCCCGCAAGCTCGTTCTTGCCTGCAACTTGGATTCTTTCGTGAAATTGCCCATCCGCTATTTCTCTTGATACTTTGGCGATAACACCAATGGGTTTGAAGATAGCAGCCAATATAAAATGCAGGGCAACGGCGGCTATTGCCGAAAGCATTGCGGCGGTTATCAGCTGGACGTTTTGAACTTCTCTCATTTCCGTGATGTTTTGGGTTATGTTTAGAGTGTAATGTAGCAAGAAATGGTCGAACGGTTCAGGCAATAGCCCCGATATATAAATAAAATTGCTACCGTTATCGTTGATAAAGACTATTTCTGATTCTATTGCGCATTGCTCTGTTTCTTGCCGTGCCATAGAAAGGTCAGAAACCGATAGATGAACATTGTGGCGATTATAATAACGTGCATAACCACGCACACGCTCGGCAACGGCTTCTGAAAATGTTGTATGATGCCAGTCACCCCTGCCCCACATAACGGCCATATCCCTTGCTAATGTATGGACGATTGATTGAAACTGCCCTTCGCTTTTATTTTCCAGCATTGTAATTTGACTATTGGTTAAGTAAACCGAAACAATGCCAATGCTCGAAAACAAGATGAGAAGAAATAACAAATAAGTGGCGATAAATGTTTTAATCCTCATTCTTCGCCACCCCCGGTCGCATGGGCGAGCAATCCGGCGGATGACCAGCCTCCAGTCTGTAACCCAATTTATAGACTGTTTTAATCACGCTATCCCACCCCAACTTTTTACGGATAGAGTGGATATGCACGTCCACAGTCCTTGTATCGCCGCCAAAGTCATAACCCCATGCTATTTCAAGCAATTTGTCCCGAGATAGGGCAATATTGCGGTTTTTAATAAATGTTTCAATAAGCAAAAATTCTTTTGGTGAAAAATCTATCAAGCAACCATTACGATAAACTTGTTGGCTTGCCATATCTACCTTAACATCACCGTGAATAAAGATTGTGTCATTTTTATTAAACCGTCGTAAAACCGTTTCTATTCGTGCTTGCAATTCCAACATATCAAAGGGCTTGACTATGTAATCATCAGCACCTAATCGTAATCCCTTTACTCTGTCATTAACGGCAGAACGTGCCGTAAGGAAAATCACAGGAATGTTCTCCCTCAATTCCTCTAAAACTTGAAATCCGTCCATTTTGGGCATCATAATGTCCAGCAAAATTAGGTCAAATGTGTTTTCTTCCAGAGCATCAAAGACCGCTTCACCGTCAAATACACATACGCAATTATGCCCTACAAGCGTAAGATTCTTTTTGATAAGCGTATTTATCGCTTGCTCGTCCTCTGCTATAAGAATTTTTGCCATTAAAAATCACCTCTTCAGAGAGTGTAGCATGGAGTTGTTATGAAGTTATTAAGAAACAGCAATTTTTCTGCACATTATTACGAATTGCAAAATTCGCAAGCCATAACTTATTGCTGTCAATTTTCTTAATCATCAATACCCCCTGCAACTTTTTTCTTATCCTTTACCACCCAAGCGGGCATTGCAATACTTTCAATAAAATCAAGAAAATGCTTCTGTATCATATACGACAAATAATCCACAGTTTCCCTCCCATAGGTAAAATTAAACGTCATGCCCAAAATTTCAATCTCTAACTTCATCAGAGCGTGCAACTTTTTTCGTCATGCTCCATAACCTACATATTTACAGACTATGCATTTGTTTGATTGGTTTATATGCATGTTTTTAAACATCAAAAGGCGGTTGTTTCTTGCACAGAAACAACCGCCCAAAAGGGTTTGCAAATTGCCTACACCACAATCAAATTCTTAAACAGCACCGATATCGTACCATCAGGATTGTTGGTGATTTCGACTTGATCCTCTTCCGCGGCAAGCGGTGCGGGGAATTTAATTTCCACACCATTTTCCGCTTTAATTTTGTGCGTGGCAAATTGTTGCTTTACAATGCGGGTGCCGAGCGGCACATCGGCGACAAAGCCGGCACTGCGCAGCACATTGACATAGTCTTCACGGCTGTCTTCTTCATTTTCAAATGCAAGTCTTGCTACATTGTCCATGGATACAAAACCTTCATCTTCTTCGGCTTGATCAACAATGGCCGATTTGATTTTGGTGATGACGTTGGGGTCATTGTGAAAATATTCATCCACAAATTCTGTGGTCACTTCATTGATTAAGACCGCTTGTTCCTTTTTTGAAGGTGTGGTATCGCATTCAAGGAACATTTCTGAAAACACCATTTCTGATTTTCCGTTTAAAATCATGGGTTTTTCTAATAAATGCATGCTTAGACTTGCACCGTCAAGGTTAATCAACACAGCACATTCGACTTTACCGGATGTAAAAGGCAGCGCCGTCACCAACGACAATTGATTGTCATTTTCTTTGGTTTTGTGTGTATAGACCTCATGATACGGAAGCAGTACGGCGAGTAGGTATTCACCATGTTTGTCACCCACCCTTGCCACCAAAAGATCGCAAGGCATGATGGATTCATAGGTGCGCATCAGTTCATCCATTTTGCCGGCGATGAGCAGTGCTGTTTCTTTGAAAAAGATTTCATTGCTTTGATAACTTTGTAAAATGCCATAAAGTGCAGACTCAGGCTTAAATACGGCTGATTTTGCCGCCGCGTTGTTGATGAGTTTTTTGGCATGCTTTTTAATAAAGGCTTCGCACATTTCACTGTCAATATCAAGTTCATTCACAGAAAATAAAGATTCTGTATCACCGCTGCGTAAAATATGCAAGATGGCGTTTTTTATACGTAGAGACATTAATGTAGGCCTCCTTTATTGATTGTAAATTTCATTATACGGCATCCTTCTTTACACGTACTTTTTTACCGATAAAGTTTACATTAATGGTTCCCGGACCAGTATGTGCGCCAATAACAGGACCAATATTATTAATCATAAAGTTTTTTATGCCGTATTTTTTTGAAATCGCATCTTTGGCAGCATTCGCCATATCTTCAGAATCCGAATGTGCGATAAAAATCATCTGATCCTTTGGATCCATTTCATATTCATCCATTTTTTCAAGGAACAAATCAATGGCTTTTGCACGTCCGCGCACTTTGGTTTGCGGCACAAGCAACCCTTCTTCCACCACAGCAATAATGGGTTTTACATTGAGCACCGTGCCAACAAATGCCGCAGCACCCGATACACGCCCGCCGCGGCGCAAATGATGCAAGTCATCCGCCATAACCCATTGATGCAAATGTGGAATAAGGTTTTCAATGTATACAGCGGTATCTTCTAAAGACATCCCCTCACCTTTTTTAACAAAGGCGTGATAGGCAAGCAAACCCTGACCGATGGATGCACTGCGCGAATCAATGGTGATGACCTTTCGGTCAGGAAATGTTTCGGCGGCTTCTCTTTGTGCCAAAACACTTTGTTCATATGTTTTGCTTAATCCTGATGAGAGGCAAATATAGAGAATGTCATGCCCCTTTTCAAGCATTGGACGCCATACTTCCATAAAACGGTGTGCGGTGACTTGTGTTGTCGTTGCGGTCTTACCTTCACGCAGTTCATCATAAAATGTTTTTACGGGCTGCTCACGGTAATCCAAATAATTATGGTATTCCTTACCACCCAATGTATAAATGTACGGAATAATTTCCAGTCCGCATTCATCGGCAAATGCCGGGGGTAAATCGGTGGTCGAGTCTGTTACGATTACAAAATTACTCATCTTGTCCTCCTTGGGTTAATGCAAAATGATGTTTTGATTAACCAAAATTGTTTTGCTATGATCATAAATCTGTGATGTACGTCATTTCATTTTTATTTTAAAGCGAAATTAAATCAATCCATAGCAGTATATACAGAAAACAACAACGCGTAAAGAAAAATCATGATCCGATGGAAATGAGTTTTTTGCGCACCATTTCATTAACCGCAAAAACAATGCCGGTAAACGCATGCGCAGATGTCAATCCACCTTGAAAATAAACATGATAGGGTGGACGCAATGGCGCATCGGCACTCAGCTCAATGGAAGATCCTTGAATAAATGTACCACCCGCCATGACCACACCATCACTGTATCCGGGCATGGGGGCCGCTTCCGGTGTCACAAACGCATCCACCGGTGCCGCTTTTTGAATCCCGGCACAAAATGCGAGAACATTTTCCGGTGTTTTTAACTCAATGGCTTGGACAATATCTGTACGGATGTCATCTGCCGACGGCAAGGTGTTAAAACCCAGCCTATGAAACACTGCTTCGGCAAGGATCGCACCTTTGATGCCGGACGCGACGGTTTGTGGTGCAAGAAACAATCCATGCATCAGCGTTCTTATCATGCCCAAAGACGGACCGACATGGCTGCCCAAACCGGGCGCAGTCAAACGATTTGCAGCCGCTTCAACAAGATCTGCACGGCCGGCAATATATCCGCCGCCGGGTGCAAGCCCGCCACCGGGGTTTTTAATCAAGGAACCGGCAATGAGATCGGCGCCGACTTCGGTTGGCTCTTTGTCTTCAACAAATTCACCGTAACAATTGTCAACAAACACAATGCTTTGCGGGCTGTGCATTTTTATAAAATGGATCAGTCTGCGGATTTGATCAATGGACAATGATGGACGCCATGCATACCCTTTTGAACGCTGAATCGTAACCATTTTGGGTTTTGACATCAGTGCGGTGCCGATTTTATCATAATCAAAACCGCCATCCGGAAATAAATCAACTTGGGTATATTTTATGCCATATTCAGCCAAAGAGCCGTTGGTTGGCTTGATGCCAATGACGGATTCAAGCGTATCATAAGGTTTTCCCACCGGAGAAAACAATTCATCATGTGGACGCAAATTGCCAAAAAGTGCGGATGCAATGGCATGGGTGCCGGAAACAAGCTGAGGCCTGACCAGCGCCGCTTCTGTTTTAAATATGTGTGAAAAGATGCGTTCTAACACTTCGCGTCCTTCATCATGATAACCATAACCGGTCGAATTGTTAAAATGCGTATCACTCAGCCGGCATGACTGCATGGCATGCAGTATCTTTGTTTGATTAAGGGCGGCAATATCGTCAACATTTTTGAATTTTACATCTAGTTCTGATGCCGTGGTTTTGACGAGCTGAATGACGCGTTCATCAATATTCATGTTTTTTTGCAAATATTCGTAGAACATAAACTCTCCTCATTGATTTTTGTAATAATTTCGTCCATTGACAGATCGTCAACATTTATTGATTTAGCATTTTTTACTTGATGTTTAAACCATGTTACTTGCCGCTTGGCATAATTACGCGTATGTTGTTTGATGGTTAAAATGGCATCATCAAGTGTGCCATCCCCCTGCAAATAATGGATGAGTTCTTTATAACCAATGCCTTGCATGGATTGAAGTTCTGAGGTATAACCGTTATTTAACAAGGACGATACTTCATCAATCAATCCGGCTTGCATCATCGCATCCACACGATCATGAATCCGTGTATACAACCGTTCGCGGTTCATGTTCAGTACAAAAAAATCTGTATCATATATTAATTGCTTTTGTTTTTGAATGGCATTATATTCAGAGAACAATGTGCCGGTGTGTTCACAATAGCTAATCGCACGCACCACACGTTTGATGTTGTTGGGATGGTTTGTTTTTGCGGCTTCGGGATCCAGTGATTTTAAAATATCATGTATGTATTTTGCACCCTTTGTCTGTGCAAGCAACATATACTGATTTCGCAAATGCGCATCCTGCGCATCATCGGTTTCGTTAAAGTTTGTGCCATACAACAATGCGTTAATATAAAAACCTGTCCCTCCGGCAACAATGGGTGTTTTATTTCTGGCGATGATACCCGTGATGGCGTCATTGGCCAGTGTTTGAAATTGTGCAACAGAGAAGGTTTCATCAGGTTCTGCAACATCCAACAAATGATGCCGAATACCGTCCATCTCTGCCAATGTTGGTTTCGCAGTACCAATGTCCATGGTTTTATATACCTGCATTGAGTCCGCGGAAATAATTTCACCATTTATTTTTTTTGCAAGGTTGATGGCAATCGCAGTTTTGCCCGATGCGGTTGGGCCGGCAATGACATAAATTTTATCCAACATGCTCAACTCCGTGCAAAGCGGCGTTCGATTTCGCGCTGCGATATCTCAATCAGCGTCGGCCTACCATGCGGGCATGTAAAAGGATTATCAAGTTCGAGCAATTGCTTAATTAAGGCATGTGCTTCTTCTGTTGAAAGTTTATCCCCTGCTTTCACCGCAGCTTTACATGCGGTCATAAACAACATATTTAATTTATGTTCATATACATGGTTGTCTTTAAAACCGGTGTCTTCGAGTTTATCCAATAATTCCATAAAAAATAATGAATCGACCGGACCTTTATACAACAGGGGTACCGCGAGTATACGCATTGCATCTTCGTTGTCAAACTCAAAACCGAAATCCTGGAATATTTGAAGATTTTCAGTCAATACATGCATTTCATGCGGTGTCAGTGATACCTCCAGCGGAAACATCAACCGCTGAGACGGAATACTTTTAGACATGACTTGTTGTTTAATGGTTTCATATAAAACACGTTCATGTGCTGCGTGTTGATCCAGTAAATAAATGGATGTTTCTTTTTCAATCAGCCAGTATGTGTTAAAAGCAAGTCCCAATATTTTATAATCGGTAAAGTCGTGTTGTTCAAGGGTGGTTTCATATAAAAGCACTGAATTGCTTAGCTCATTGGTACGCGGCTTATCGGATGTTTCCGGCATATATGGCGGCTCCGGAAGATGCGTATTGATGTGTGTATATGTTTTTTGAGGTTCAGCAATAACATCGTCATGTCCTTTTGACGCTAAAAGCTGTTCTTTTTGTTTTACAAGATATGCATTTTGTACTGAAAAAGGATGTAAATCAATTTGACGAGGTTTGATTATGGGTTCGATGGTGGGATATTTTTTGATGATTTCCCGGCGCGGTTCTATTTTTTTCGGCACCAAATCATTTTCAAGCAAGGCATGACTGATGCTGTGTTCAATAAAATCAAACACATTTGATTCATGTGCAAACCGTACATCCAGTTTTGTGGGATGAACATTCACATCAATATCGTCAAAGGGCATGTTTAAATTTAGCACATACAAGGGAAACCGTCCGGCACCAATCATGGTTCTCATCGCCGATTCAACGGCACGGCGTAATATTTGACTTTGAATCAATCGGCCATTAATAAAAAAATTTCCGTAATTACGGTTGCTTCTGGCAATGCTTGGTTTACCAACAAATCCGGTGAGCACCATATTTTCTTCCGTGGCATCAACCGCAACCAAATTTGATGCAATGTCCCTGGAATAACAATTTAAAATAGTGTTTTTTAAATCACCGGAACCATTGGTTTGAAACACAACTTGATTGTTTGAAATGTATTTAATGCTCAAGTTTGGATTGCCCAACGCCAGACGCTGAACGCATTCTGAAACGAGTCCTGCTTCCGATGCCGGTTTTTTTAAGAATTTTCTGCGTGCCGGTGTGTTATAAAATAATTGATTAACAATAATGCTTGTGCCAACTGCGCAGCCAATGGCTTGGGATTTTACCATTTCTCCGCCATGAATTTCAATGCGTGTGCCTTCAATATCACTTTGTGTTTTCGTAATCAGCTCTACTTTTGAGACAGCGGCGATGCTAGAGAGTGCTTCACCGCGAAAACCCAATGTTTGCACGGTAAATAAATCATCAATATTGGCGATTTTACTGGTGGCATGTCTGGCAAACGCCAGCGGCAAATCTTTTTTTGCAATCCCGGAGCCATTGTCTGTGATGCGAATCATCGTAAGTCCGCCATCCGTAATTTCAATCGTTAGGATGGTTGCGCCTGCATCAATGGCATTTTCTGTTAATTCTTTCACAACATTCAGCGGGCGTTCAACCACCTCACCGGCTGCAATTTTATTAATAAGACTTTTATCTAATTGAATGATGGGTTTCATACTCAATCCTTTAAAATTGTTTTATAATCTATGTTATACTTAAATGATTAATCTGTAAAGCAAGGAGCACAAATCAATGTCAAATCCCTTATTTATTTCAAATAAACTGCATAAAATTATTTTATCCAATCCCACCGGCGCATTATATGAAGATAAATTATTAAAGCGCATTGAAATTTTATCAAACACAAAAATGTTTCAAGCCAGTTTATATACACAAAAACAAGTATTTCATAAAAATCTTGAATTGGATGACATTGAATCCTTTGTTGTGCAGTTTTTTGGAACAGTTTTCACACAATGTAATGCGTGGGATGAAGAAAATGAATATTCTGCGCGATTAAGTAAAAAGGGAAAACTTTTAAGCACCAACAAACCAATAAAACAGCCCATAAAACCCAGTTTATCACATGGTTTTAATCGGCAAAAAAACCATATCCTAAAAGAAGGTATTTTTATTCCGGCACTCATCGATATGGGTGTGTTCACAAAAGAAAACAAAGTGTCCGCCACCATGTGGGATAAATTTCATCAGATAAACCGATTTTTAGAAATTATTGATGATGAAACTAAAAACTTATCACCTGAAACCACCATCAATGTTATTGATTTTGGATGCGGAAAGTCTTATCTAACATTTCTGATTTATTATTATTTTACCGAAATAAAAAAGCATGCAACGAACATCATTGGACTGGATTTAAATATTGATGTTATTGATAAATGCAATCAAGCGGCAAAAAAATATCAATATACAAATCTGCATTTTGCACGGGGTGACATTTCAAATCAAAACGCACCATCACTGGAAACATGGAAGAAGCCGAATACATGCAACATCGTTATTTCGCTGCATGCTTGTGATACCGCGACCGATCATGTTATTTATAATGCCATACGCTGGAATGCCGATCTAATTTATACGGTTCCGTGTTGTCAACATGAACTCAACCAACAAATGAAACCAAAACATCTTAAATTATTTGCCGAATACGGATTAATTAAAGAACGCATTGCTGCACTCACCACGGATATGTTGCGTGCCAAACTCATGGAGTGCTGTGGATATAAAGTCCATGTTATTGAATTTACAGCATTTGAACATACGGCAAAGAACATTATGTTGCGGGCGCGCAAATTAAACAAAGACATGCGTAATGTTCATGCGATGCATCATGAAATACAAAAAATCATTGATGAATTTGCATACAGCCCAACGCTCCTGTCATTGCTATCAAATGATGAAAAAATGAGGCCGAAAATATAAAAAAACATTTGACATTTACAGCCTTTTAAAATACATTTAATCTTGTGGTTTTATTAATCAATATCAAGGGGGAAACACATGCCTCGTCTCATTGAGCTTAAAAATATTGTAAAAGATTTTGGTCACCAACGCGTACTTGATCATGTTGATTTGTATATACGTCAAAATGAATTTTTGACCCTTTTAGGTCCCAGTGGTTGCGGCAAAACAACCATGCTGAGAATCATTGCCGGATTTGAACAACCCACCCACGGTGATGTATTGCTTGAAGGCAAATCTATATTAAATACCCCACCCCACAAACGCCCGCTCAATACGGTTTTTCAAAAATATGCATTGTTTCCGCATTTAAATGTTGCAGAAAACATTGCCTTTGGATTAAAAATAAAAAAAGCATCTAAAAACCTTATTAAAGATAAAGTAAGCGCAATGTTAAAGCTTGTCAACCTCGAAGGTTATGACAAACGTGCTGTTTCTGCGCTCTCAGGAGGACAACAACAGCGTGTTGCCATTGCACGAGCACTTGCCAACGAGCCGGAGGTACTGCTTTTAGACGAACCGCTGGGTGCACTGGATTTAAAATTACGCAAAGAAATGCAAGTTGAATTAAAAAACATGCAGCAAAGTCTGGGGATTACGTTTGTATATGTCACCCATGATCAAGAAGAAGCGCTCACTATGTCTGACACCATTGCGGTAATGAACGAAGGCAAAATATTGCAAATTGAAACACCCACGGATATTTACAACGAACCCAAGAATGCATTTGTTGCGGATTTCATTGGAGAGAGTAATATATTTCCCGGAAATATGGTTCAGGATTATCTCATTCGTTTTAATGGCGAGGAAATGACCTGTGTTGACTTTGGTTTTGCTAAAGATGAATTGGTGGATGTGGTGGTAAGGCCGGAAGATGTCCGCATTACCGCACCGGAAAATGGTGTCTTTAAAGGTCAAGTAACAAATGTTATTTTTAAAGGTGTACATTATGAAATGATGATTGAATCCGGTGGCGCGATATGGAAAGTACACAGCACCGAACAATCACCCGCCGGAACCAATGTGGGCATGAGTGTCTTGCCGGATCTTATCCACGTGATGAAAAAATCATAAACGGCTGAATATGCAATAAATTGTATAAAAAAGGATTGCGTTCTGTGCAAAACAGGATGCAATCCTTTTTAATGTATGTTTAGAAGATGATGTCAACGCGACATACCGCAAATACTGCTAAAATCACAATACACACAGGGGTTCTTTGTTCCGTAAATCAGTGGCTTCGCCATGATTTCACCGCAAGTGATGCGTTGTCCGATATTTTTAATGATGCCGTCCACTTCTTTTGACAACGCTTCAAAATCAGGTGCACTAACTATGTTTTGGCGGTTACTTTTACTAAAGCGACCGTCTTTGTTTATTTTCGCAGGAATGACCAAAGAATCATTGCCCGGCGATAAGGTGTTGTCCAGTTCAGAAACCGCGTCATCAATAATAAGTCCCGATAATTGAAACTTCTTTAGCAACTGATCATCACGCTGTTCATCTGATAAATATTTATCAGCATCCACAATGGGATCCGAAATGGGAAAGTAAAATAAACCGGCGGGTTTTACTTGAACGCCCGTGTGCTGCATATTGCTTAAAATAATATTCATATAAAGCATCAATTGAAGCTGCAATCCCAAACGCACTTCGTGAATATTAAACTTTGCTTGGCCGGATTTATAATCAATAATTTTTATTAATTCATTTGCATCAAAACTCATTTTGTCCACACGATCAATAATGCCGCGAAGTTTTAATTGTTTTCCGTTTGGCAATATAAAAGGATCCAGCTGGTTGATTTGAAGTTCTGAATGCACCAAATTAAAATTACCACGCCGAAGTTGTTGACATAATGCCCAGATAGAGCGTGCAGCAATGTTTATGACGCGTTTTAATACAAATTCATTGCGTGCAGAATCTTGGTAAATACTGGATTTGTCTATGTTTTGCTGAACATAATCTGCAACCATCGATTTTATTTCTGAATATTGATAATCACTGTTTTTTTTAAGTGCGGATGAAAAGGCAGAAATAATACCGTGGTACATTTCACCCAAATCCGCCGGGAGTACTTCAAATTTTTCGCGCGGTTTTATTTTTAAAAGATAATGGACATAATACTGAAACGGACAACGGACATATGCTTCAAGACGTGAGGCTGAAACAGAAACTTCTTCCGGAAACAGTTTTGTTAAAACATTGTTTGAAAGTATTTCAAAAGACGACCCATTATAATCAATACCGGCTTCATGAAATGTATGCGCTTTATGAACCCCAATTGTGGGATATAACTCTTTCAACATTTTAACAATCGCAGCAGGCTTCATTGGTTTTCCGCCGGGTTCTGTTTCTGTTGTGATGAGCATCAGTTTTTCTGACGGCTGGGATAACGCACAAAACATGCCATAATATTGTTCACGGATACGGTGTATGTTGCCCTCAGATAAATTTAATGCCGAATTAATTAATAATTCACGTTCAAAATCGGTAAACAAGCCACTGCCAATAGGATGCGCCGGAAACATGCCATCATTTGCGCCAAGCACAATCATCGCCTTAATTTGCGGATAACGTGAACGTTGCGCATCTCCGACAATGATTTGATTCATGGTTGGCGGAATGATTCCAAGCGATGCCTGTGAAAAACCGGCATCCAATATCTGCGCAAATAGCTGAACATCCATAACCACATCGCCAAGCATTTCAACCAACTTATCAAATATACTGCATATTTTTGGCCATATTTGCTTATGCCGCCGTGCTTGCTCATGTTCTTCATTGATGATGGATTGATCATATCGCGTTAACAATTGATCCGGAATATTTAATGACAATAAAAAATCAACAAGGATGCGCGTAAAATCTTCTGCGCTGTGTTTGTTGCGCAACTTTGACACCGGTTCAAGCTGTTCCATGAATTTAATGCGCAGTGTATCTATTCTTGCATCCGAAAAATGATACAGCCATTTATAATGCACGGTACCATGTGCGATCACGTAATTTTCCAACAAGTCAATTTCATCCGCTGAAAAATTTGTAAAACCTGTTTTTAAAAACCGAAAGACGGATTCTTGTGAAAAATGATGCACATACATATCCAACAATGAACGAATCAATTCGGTAAGTGGATGCATTAAAATGCTGACTTCGGTATCAATAAAAACGGGAATGTGATAACGTTCAAATGTATTCACGATAATTTTTTCATACGTTGTTTTATCAGCACATAATAACGCAATGTCTTGATAATCCATACGATGATGTTTCACCAAATCACACACCAAGATAGCGGTTTCATACACAGCCGCATATTTATCTGAAGCATGTATGAGCGTAATGTTTTTTTGATTTGCATATTGTGCAGCATCATGAACATAAAAACTATCGGTAAAATGTTTAAGGCCCGGTGCATGAATATGCCGATGATTGACTTCCATGTTCATAATTGGCAGGCATTCTGCTTTAACTTGTTTTGCAATATCGATGAGTTGTGTCATCGTATCTCTTGGGATTTGCGACAATTCATCTGTAAAATCTTGGCGATCTCTTGATGTCAAGGTAATGGTTAATTTTGTAACGCGCTTTAATATATGTTTTAATACTTCCAGTTCACTTGGTGAAAAACCGGAAAAACCATCCACCCAAACTTCTGCACCATCAAGTAAATCAATGCATTCAGTTTCAGGATCATCCAATGACTGACATAAGACTTCCAACATTTCATCCGGCAGCAAAAAGCGATTCCGGATTGTTTCTTTATATTTTTTAAAGATTAAAGAAACATCCAACATTTTTGCTTTTAAGACTTCAGACTGTTGTTGTGACTTTGCAGATAAATCAATGGCGGTGATGCGGTGCTGTGTAAGCTCGGTAATCGTTTGCGATAATGAATCAATAAAACCTTTTTTCATCATTGCATTTTTATAAAACATTAAATCGTCGTCTATGTCAAAAAGCACCTTGCGCAACAACATATGCTTGCCCAAGTCATCCATGACTTTGCCGGTTTTAACACCCAGTTCAGACAATAAATTATAAGCCAAGCGATTAAAACTGAGCACTTTAATATTGGTCAACGCCGCACGATATCTTGATGACACCAAAGCACGTTCTGATTGCAATGAAAATTGCTCCGGCACCAGATAAATAATACGCCGGTTTAAATGATTATTTAGCGCATCATTGATTGCATTCAAACAATGTGTTGTTTTTCCGGAACCCGGGCCGCCGATAATAAATTGCAATATCATGAAGAACTCCTTTTTTATGTATTGCATCATGAATGCATTTGTTGTTATGATGGTGATGTTTATTATACTATATTCAAGGTGATGTTTTGAAGACAGTGACTCAAATATTTATAGGATTCATGATCTTATTCATTTTAGCAAGCACAATCAGTCCTGATATTTTTTTATATGCGCAAGAATATGAAATACTTGATGATACCGACCAAGAAGCGCTAACATTTTATGAGAAAATCATCCACAATTTATATTCCGGCTCAGTACTGATTATGGATAAAGAAACCAAAATGGTTTTATTTGAATATCAAGGATACATGCACCGATACCCGGCAAGCATTACAAAAATCATGACCGCATTGTTGGTGCTGGAACATGTGGATGATTTTGATGCCGTTTTGACATTTTCACCAACCGCGATGGACATTCCATGGTATGCTTCACGTATGTGGGTCGAAGAAGGTGAAGAGATTACCATCTTAGAAGCCATGTACGGCATTATGCTGCCCTCAGGAAACGAAGTCGCTTGGGCATTGGCGGAATATGTATCGGGAAGCATTGACGTATTTGTTATAAAAATGAATGAACGTGCCCGGTCGCTGGGTGCATATGATACACGGTTTATTAATCCATGCGGATTGCCCGGTGATGAACAATGGACAACAGCGTATGATATGGCACTGATTATGCGTGAAGCAACACAATGGGATTTATTTAATGAAATTATTGCCACCGAATTTTTTTATGTCCAGCCCACCAACATTTATCCGCTCGAAAGGCGCATCCGCAATACCAATCAAATGATTCGCGACGTCAGTGATCATTATAATGCGGCAGTCATTGGCGGTAAAACCGGCTTTACCAATGCCGCAAGGCATACATTAATGACTTATGCTTTAGTTGACGGCAGGTATTTAATCATCGCGGCATTATATGCACCCAGCGGCGGTACATTTATCGACACAAACATGCTCATTGATGTTGCGCCTCATTTTTTTAATATATTAAAGTACGCGGACACATTGACAGATCAAAAAGATGAAACAACACCCGAATATGCCGAATGTGATGACCGTACAGAAGACATCGATTTAAACGATGAATATGAAAGCATCATATCGCCATATCCGGTTCCGCCAATTGTAGCTTATGATTCAGACAACGACAAAGAAAGCAAGGTGGAACCAAGCACAAACATTGAATCGTGGATGCTCATTGTAGCAGGCGCATCATTCTTAATGATTGGGTTATTCGCTCATTATTGTTATAAAAAACACCAATACAATGCGTATAAAAAAAGAAGAATTTCGCCAAAAATTAAGAAAAGGCAATAAACTCAAAGTTGATGGAATAATGGATGTTTAATCATGCATAGCCGTTATGATTTTATTCATTATTAAAAGATATAAACATTACTAAGATATAAGATTCATTATCGTTCTTATTTCACTTCTATAATCAGCGTCTGCACCGACAACATATATAAGAACATTATCCACTTGTAACAATTGAGAATATAAGCCGGCCGATGTCAGTTGGAATGATCGATGATTACTCACGCTAATAGAACGATACGAAGTTATATTGCCACGTAATCTATTTGCGTTACGCATTGTGTTTGTGAATGATGATCTCGCATATGATACTGTGTTAAGTTGAACAAAGTTAATTTGATAGGAATTATTTGGAGCAAGTGCAATTAAATACAAATAAATCCTGTCACTTAATTCTTCGGGAATATAATTTGTATAATCAATTACTATAAAACCTTTTTCTTCCATAACATTTAAAAAATTTTGATAATCAAGAGGCGCACGTCTTAAAAGATTACTACCGGCACTGAGTATTGATATAAACAAGAGTGCCATAAATATAATAACAATCCTTTTTTTAAATATAGTTTTATTCCCTTGATTGCTTTGATTATCTTTTAAATCTTTATTTAAATGTTCATTTCGCCACTGCACATGTTTATATGTCGCAATAACGCCGCCAACATAAATCACAATCAAGATTAAAAAAGGAAGAAAGTCATGTAATGCGTCACCCTCTTGGATGCTGTCCATTATAAAAACATTTATTAAAAAAGCCGATGTAATTATTGGAAGCATCATATATACGAAAAAAATTTTTGCAATATTGCCAACTGCACGAAGCCATAAATCCAAATCTCGGCTAAAAAATTTAACTTTCCGCGCAGTATCACCCCACAAGAAAGCAAGCCCAACAAATGAAAGCCATATATACCACGGTTTTTTATTCAAGACAATACCTCCCTTCCAGAAAACCCGACTTTGTATTGATGAAAGTGCGAGTGAATGTAGCTGCTATACATTTTTTATAATAATTTATCGAAAACTACTATTTTATTTCCTCACAAAGCCAGACACACAACTTTATGATTTTTCAAATAAATTAACGTATATTGGTTTTCATATATTGGTTTTCATCTAAAATTTCCACTGGCAAAATTGCAGGTTCTTCGCTACTTAATCCAAAAAACAAGCTCAAAGATTGGGATAAAAAATTCTCGGCATCAGTAATTAAAGAATCATCTATAACCGCGTCTATATAAATATTATCGTAAATCAATTGGCCTGTAAGAGCACGAAACTTAAAAAAATGTTTCGATTCACTCATATTATCTGTTGGGGACACTTTTACATGCCAACTCATTACCCTCCATGAAAATGCACTTGTAAAAACATAATTTTCTGTTTTTATATTAAATGCGTGTAACATTGTGCGTGCGTATGTTATGGCGGTTTCTTCGTTTGTAATTGCAACAGCAGTAAAGCGCGTAAAAGGATTCACATATCCCAAGAATTGAAATAAATTTAAAAAAATAAGTACAAAAATTATTTTTGCAAATGACCATTTTTTTATTCTCATGAAAAACTCCTTCTCAAGATCTTATGGAACTAATAACCCTGCCGGTACGTCAACAAAATTTCGGACACTTTGTTAAGCAAATAAAATTGTAAAGCATAATGCGCTATGCTCACAGGTTGTCAATGGCGAATTTTCCATTGACAACCATCAC
>Ga0209755_10003118_pt1 | contig 21277 bp, 17 predicted proteins | sample TergutCo191P1_FD_187301 | JGI IMG/M metagenome (GOLD analysis project Ga0209755, IMG submission 187301) | Cornitermes sp. P1 segment gut microbial communities from Petit-Saut dam, French Guiana - Co191P1 (SPAdes) (version 2) | ecosystem: Host-associated > Arthropoda: Insects > Digestive system...
TGGGAAGGCTACACAGACCCACGCCTCGGCGTTCCGGTTTACAGCTTATACGGCGAACACAGAGAACCATCACCCGAAATGCTAAAAGACTTGGATATGCTTTTGGTTGACCTGCAAGATGTTGGCGCAAGATATTACACCTTTATCTGGACCCTTTACCTCTGCATGAAAGCTGCGGCAAAACGCGGCATTCCTGTAATTGTAATAGACCGCCCAAACCCCATAGGCTGCCACATAACAGAAGGTCCGGTCTTAGACCCGGAATACAAAAGCTTTGTGGGCCTCTATCCCATACAAGTGCGGCACGGAATGACCATCGGCGAACTCGCATTGCTATTCAAAGAAAACACCGAAGTTCATGTTCTGGAAATGCAAGGCTACAAAAAAGATATGTGGTTCGACCAAACCGGCCTTCCTTGGGTAATGCCCTCCCCCAACATGCCAACCCTGGACACCGCAATAGTATATCCCGGGCAATGCCTGCTGGAAGCCACCAATGTCAGCGAAGCACGAGGCACAACAAAACCCTTTGAATTTTTCGGCGCGCCATGGATTGAAGCAACCCAAATGTGCGCACACCTCAACGCTCTAAAACTGCCCGGAGCCTATTTCAGGGAAAACCACTTCCAGCCCACGTTCCACAAATACGCAGGGCAAATCTGCCACGGAGCGCAAATTCACGTGTTAAACAGAGAAGAATTTTTACCCTTTGAAACCACAATCCAAATTCTCAAATACCTGCGAGAGCGCCACCCAAACGACTTCGCATGGAAGCAACCACCCTACGAATATGAATTCAAAAAACTGCCGATAGATATTTTGCTCGGAAGCCCTTTTACTAAATTCCTGTAAATGTTCCAACGGTTACCATATCTAATAGCAGAGGCTTTCAGAGGGCTTTTCAGGCATCGCCTTGTTATAATACCATCGCTTGCCACAACTTTTTTATGCTCATTTTTGCTGATAACAAGCATGAATGCCCTGAGCTTCGCCGTATCGCTCTCCATGCGCTCCGCATCGCTATACAGATTAGAAGCGTTTTTTGTAAACACGCCAACACCTGAGCAAGCGGATTCCATCTCGGCAATAGTAGCCTCTTACGAAAGCGTAAGTTCGCTGATTTATGTTTCAGACCAAGAAGCTCTTGATGACTTCAAGCAAATTTTCCCGGAAGACATGCTGCACCTCGTAGAAGGAAATCCTTTGCCGGCTTCTCTTCGCATTCAGATAAGAGCGAACATGCACGACCTTGAAACAATTCAAAAAACATCAGAGCGACTGCTCAAAATGCCGGAAATATCCGTTGTAAAATCCCCCATCGAATGGATCAAACGCTGGGAAGGTTTTAAATGGCATTTCTTTGCAATACCCATAGCGGTCTCTGCATTCATGTTAATTATATTATGGCTGATAATGTGGAATGCAATAAGGCTAACACTCATCTCAAGAAAAGAACTGGTGCACAACATAAAATATTCCGGCGGTTCCCCGTTTTTCATACAATTCCCCTTTGTGCTTGAAGGTTTAATACAAGGGCTTGCAGGTGCAGGTCTAGCTGCCATACTGTTTGAAATGATAAAAAATCCGATAGTCACAGAATTCCCGCTAATAGCAGAATTCATGCAAAAAAATTACCACGCAAGTCTATTCGTAATGCTCTTCGTAGCCATATCGGAAGCCGCAGTTTATTTTTTCACAGTAAGAAAATTCCTGGTAAGAGGAATATAAATGAGAATTCTGTTAATCCTGCTAATTCTGGGAATTCCAGTTCAGACTTTTGCCCAGACTAAAACATCCGTTGAAAAGCAGATCAAAAGCCAAACAGATGCTCTGAAAAAAATTGAAAAAGACATGCAGGCTGCAGAAAAAAAAGTAAGAGAACTGGAAACAAAAGAGACCGGTGTGCTCAAAAGCATAGCACAGATCGACAACGGCTTAGTGCGAACAAGAGAACATATAAACGATTTGCAAAAAAGAGAAAAATCACTCGGACAAACAATAGTAGAAATTGAAAAAGATATAATCGCTTTACAAAAAAACATAACCAAGCAAAAAGAAGCCATAGCCTCAAGGATTAGGAATTTATACATACACGGCAAAAGAGAAGAATGGGAACTTCTGTTCAACCTTTTAAAAGAAAATGAAAATCCGGAGCGCAAAGTATATTGGGTGCAAAGACTCCTGGACAACGACAAAACAATAGTCGAAAATTATATAGCCTCAATAAATGCGCAAAAAGAAAAAAAACGATTGCTCGGAGTAAAGCAAAAAGAGATGATTGAACTCCACCAAGATAAGGCAAAAGAGGAACAAAGACTCCAAAATCAGCTCGCATTCCAAAACGATGTTTTAACCAAAGTGCAAAAAGACAAAACAACTCAGGAGCAAGCAATTGACGAATACAAAAAGAACCAGCAAACCTTGGCTGCGCTCATAGCAACTCTGGAAAAAAAACGCCAAGCTGAACTCGCAGCATCAAAAAAGAAAGCGGTCGCAGAGAAAAAAAAACCGGACCTAACTCCTATTGCCATTGGTCCAAAGTGCACCCCCCTGAGCGGGGAGATACTAAGCGACTACGGCTACCACATAAACAAAATCCTGAATATAAAAATAATGCATCTGGGCACGGAAATCAGGGGACAAAAGGGCGAAGGCATTAAAGCCGCCGCTGCAGGCACGGTTGTTATGACAACAGATCTGCCCGGTCACGGCCCCTCTGTGATTCTGGATCACAAAGGCACATATTACAGCGTTTACGGCCATCTGGCAACAATAAAAGTAAAAGAAGGCGATATAGTAAAAAATTGCCAGGAAATAGGCACTGTAGGCAACGCCGAATCCTCAAACGGCTACAAACTGTTTTTCCAAGTATATAAAGGAACCCAAACCCAAGATCCCATAAAGTGGCTAAAAATGTAAAAATATATTTTCTATATTCTCCATAATGGACACTATTCCGGTTACTAAAGAAACGTATGAGCTGCTGGCGCAAGAGCTTGATAACCTGAAAAAGGTTGAACGGCCACGTATTCAGCAGGATATTGCAGAAGCTCGGGCGCAAGGTGATTTGAGTGAAAATTTTGAGTATCACAGTGCTAAAGACCAGCAGGGCAAAATTGAGTCTAGAATTCAATTTTTGGAGGATCGGGTAGCGAGATCTGTTATTATTACGCATGATACCGCATCTGCAACTCGCATTTTGTTTGGAGCAACGGTAAAGGTAAAAGACATGTCCAGTGGCAAAGAGATGGAATATACTCTGGTTTCTCCAGAGGGCTCAGATCCGGTAAATGGCAAAATAAGCTCGGTCAGCCCCATAGGAAAAGCCTTAATAGGCAAAACCAGAGGGGACAAAGTTGAAGTTCAAACCCCAAAAAAGGCACTTAGGCTGGAAATTTTGGATTATAGGTAAAATTTTTACTATTTTATTATGTCTTATAGCATGGAGCAAATATGAAAATGAAATTCTTGGTAGCATTGCTTTTATTGCTCACCGCTTTTGCCTGGGCTGGCAAATGGACAGTTGACTCTTTTGACGACTCGCCCGATCCCGGCGATCCGGATAAATTCATAGCCGCAGAATCCGGCAGTGGCCTAAAACCCGTAAGGCCAGACCAAGTCACTCAAGGGGGCAATCGTTTTTACGTGAGGCAAAAGTTTGAGGATACCTTTGGGGACGAAGAAGCCACCTATCAGATTTTCCAAGGGCGGCAAACCGAAGCCGGCAAATCGCTTGGCAAAATAAGCCTAGACGGTATTCCATACCAAACGCTCCTCAAAATGAAGCTCTTCTATTCCAGAAGTGCTTCGGGAGACGATGATCTGGAAAATGTATATTACGACGGAAAAGATCTTTTTGTTGAAGGCGATGATCCGGTTTACATAAATCTGAACGGAAAAATGGAAGAGCTTAAACCTTCGGTATCAAGGGATTTCAAAATTTCTGTGACATCCGACCCTCCGGGCGCAACAGTTACCGTTGGTGGCACAAGCAGAGGAGTAACTCCGGTGACATTCTCTACCACCTCTGACAAAACAATCGCCATTGTCGTTGCAAAAGAAGGCTATTATTCGGTTATCAAGCCCGTTACGCCCTCCGGCAAACAAACTACGCAAGAAGGCATTCTTTTAACGGAAAAGCAAAAACTGAACAACCCGGCTGCAACTCTTAGAACCCAGTTGCAAACGGCTGTAAATTCCAGAAATACAGCCTCCATAAAAAAAGTTAAAGATGATATTCAAACAGCTCTGAAAAATTACAATAACGACAGCAAAAAAGCCATTGACGGCATAATAGCAAAAATGCCGGCCAATCCGCAGAAAGCCTCCAGTGAAAGCTCGGGAGATTTTACAGCAAGAGAAAATCTTTGGAAAAATGCGCAGGGCAGAGAAAGAGAAGCTCTGAACAAAGATGCATTGAACTATTTCAACGAGCTCAAAGATCTTGCCGCAGATGCTGATGCCGCCGGCGCAGACTTGGATTTCAATTTGAAATACGAATACATTTCAAATGATGTAATAGAATTCACAAGATGGGCACCAAAAGATGTCACTGTAGATTTGGAAGTTAATAACCCAAGAGTTAAGTTCAAAATCACAAATGCAAGGCTCGGCTTTGGCTCTTTATCTCGCAACGAAGTTGAAGCAAGCGAAGAAGAAGTTCACGGCGTATTGAAAATCTGGGATACTCCCAATGAAAACGGAAAGTATGCCTCAATCTACGACATGGTATTTTTCTTTGGCGAAACTCCGCTGCAAGTTGTCAGCAGAGGCTCTCGCACACTGAGCGAAGCTACATCAAAATCCGGCTCCACAGAAAAGGATTTGAATGCACGCATACTAAAATTCCCGGGCAAAGCCGACTGGGATAAAAGAGATCAGGCAGCAACCCTTGATGCACTGCGCAAAGGCGGTTTTTCTGCTGCGCCTGTTGCCAAGGCACCTGCGCCAAAAGAAGAAGCCTATTACGATGAAGAGGAAGATGAGGAAGAATTTGAAGACGGAATGTACGAGCAAGAAAAACGCGATTATTCTCGCTACGGCGCAGCAGGAAGCGCAAGCGATATATTCGGCAACACGGATGAATATCTGTTCTGGACAGGCATGGTATTTGCCGCAGCCGCAATTGGAACCGGCGTTGTAGGCTTCTTGCAAAACATGGAATACACAAAAGCGAACGATGCCGTAACAAATACAAACAAGGCAATAGAACACACAAAAGAGGAAATAGAAAACATGTGCAAAAATACGACTCTCCCTTATTGCTATGATAACGCAATAAAGCTCGCAGAAACAGAAGGTTCTGTTGATAAAGATGGTAAGAGATTATACCCATTGGCGGAACTCTACAAAATTAAGCGCACAAACGAAGCCACTAAGAAATCTTTTAACCAAAGCCGCATAATTTTCTTTAGCGCAGCCGGACTTTCCGCAGTTGTCAGCATAACTTTATTCGCATGGTAAAGGCTTGGATTAATGTAAATAAAATTTTATGCGAAACTATCATCGGGATTTATCCCGATGAACTTCACACCCCTCAAAAGGTGGAATTCGGCTTTTCTTATGAATATGCAATCGCTGCCGACTCCATAGAAGAAGCCGTTGATTACGCAGTTTTAACGGATGAATTGAAAGCCTTTGTGTCCGGTTGCAAGTTCAGCCTTTTGGAAACATTGACAGCAGAGATAGCGAAAAAAGTTTTGGCATTTTCTCCAAAAATAACAAGAGCAAAAGTTTATTGCTCAAAACTAAACGAATTGAAACCAAGGGTAGAAATTGAATTGTTTAACACTTGATGCACCCGAATATCCACCACTGCTTTCAAAATCAAAATATGCTGTTCCTCAGCTATGGATTAACGGAGCTGTAAATTTTGGCGATGAATTCTGCCTCGCAATGGTTGGTACCAGAAGCCCAAGCGGCCTTGCTGCGAACACCGTGAAATCTCTGGTGAAAACTTTGAAAGGATTAAAGGTTCGCATAGTCAGCGGCCTTGCTCAGGGCATAGACTCGCTTTGCCACGAAGCCGCTTTGGAAAATGATTTGCCAACCACAGCCGTTATAGCTCAGGGGCTAGACATGCCTTTACCGGGAGCTCAAAAAATATTGGCAGAAAATATTTTAGAGCATGGCGGCAATATAATTAGCCCTTTTGCGCCGGGCTCGCAGGCTTATCAGGGTTATTTTGTAAAAAGAAATACCATAATATCGGGAATGTCTAGCGCAACCGTGGTTGTGGAAAGCCGAATAAAAGGCGGCGCAATGCACACAGCAAACTTTTGCTCCAGAGAAGCCAAACCTCTATTCGCCGTCCCAGGCTCTCCCATGACTCCCACCACCGCAGGCTGCAACCATTTAATCTACCAAAAGCAAGCTCAAATAATCTGGAGCATAGACGAACTCCCGACAATTCTGGGCCTAAACTCCCTCTTCCCGGATTTTAACTCTCAACTATTCACTCTCCACTCTCAACTCCCAACTCTCAACTCCCAACTCCCCAACTGGGCAGCAAAAGGCACAATCCTAGAAATAACCGACATCTGCGAGCAGAGCCAAAAACCCGTAAACGAGGTCTTAGCCATGCTAACAGAAATGGAAATGCAGGGAAAATGTAAAGTGAATGGACACAGCGCAATATTTCTAAATTAACCCCATGCCTCTCAAACAACTATTGAAAAGCGTTTGGTTATACAGTTGGATATTAATTGTACCGCTGGCTATTTTTGCCAGTGCTATGGATTTGCTATTGCTAGGGGGCATAAGACTGCTTTTATCCATAATAACCGAATCTTGGAACTCTATTGTTTTTGCTCAGTTCAAATCTCTGAGATTCATCCAAATTCATCATTGGATGATTATTATGATTGTGATAATAGCCGTACGCTATTTATTTATCACGCTAAGAATACGCACGGAAGAAAGGCTTGCCTACAAGCTTGAGAGCCATTTGCGGGTATGGTGGATACGCATGGTAAAAAGACTGCATCCATCGCACTTTCACAGACCTGAAATTGACGGCATTCTGCACAATGCAAATCTGGCAACTTCTACAATGCCAAAAGGCATCAAAATAGTTACGCACTCCATACAGGCAGTCTCACAGTTACTGTTTTTTATTCCGATTTTATTTCTCCTATCCTGGAAACTGAGCATTGTGCTGTTATTTGTTTTTGCACCTGTTGTTTTGATTTTGCAGAGAACAATCAAAAACAGCAGCAGCGATATCGATGATTTAAATCTGTTTTCCGGCGATTACGATACCAATCTATGGCGGTGGAACGCCATTCGCAAATTGTGGAATAATCACATGGAACTCTCAAAATACATGTCCATGCTTTTTAAAAAAATTCGCAATTTGAGGCAGGCAACCACAGAAAGCAATGTCAGAGATGTAACAATAACGCAAAGCATAGAAACTCTTTCCATTCTGGTTATGAGCATTGTTTTGGCTATTTGCGCAGCTTTAATCGCAGACAAAATGGTGATAATTCTCTTTTGCGTAGCTCTCTTTATATGCTATAAACCCCTAAAAGACTGCTCTCTGCTATTCTCAAACTTAAAAGACCTGAGAATAGCTTACGCAGGCCTTAGCCGTTTAGAAAGCTTGGATACCTCAGTGACTTTCTTTGAAGAATTTGATGAAGAATGCATTAAAATTTCCAGCATGTCCTTTAAGTATGGGGAATATGAACCTTGGATATTTGAGGGCTTGGGCTACACGGCCAGGATGAATCGCCCGTTAATTTTGCAAGGCGATAACGGCTCCGGAAAAACTACCCTGCTTCGCATTTTGTCCGGTTTGGAAATTCCGCAAGCCGGTAGAATTCACATGCCGTTCAACGCCAAATCCGGCACATTTTTCCTTTCGCAAAGATTATTTTTTCCGCCAATTTTCTGGCTTGAGCAAGCGATAAAGGAAAGGGAAATAAGCCCAACCATACAAAGGCTGTTTAACACGCTTGGCTTGGATAATCTTTTGAAAAAGAACGGGCACTCAAATGGTGAGCTTCAACGAATAGGTCTTGCCTGGGCTGTTGTGAGCGGCATGCCGTATTTATTTTTAGATGAACCGTTTGCATATATTTCACAGGATTTGCGTGAACCTATTTTTCAGGCTTTTTGGAATGCCACTACCGAAACAGGTCAATGGTGGATGATGGCAACGCACATCCCTCTGCCGGATGCGTATCACGATAGAGTTGTTTACTGGAAATTATAACCGGTTTTTCCTTATTCTTAAACCATGTGATCTGTCGTTTTGCATAATGACGTGTCTTTAACGCAACTGCCTCTGCTATTGAAAGCGGATTTTCATTTTTTTCCAGCGCATTTTTCAATTCCGAATAACCCAGGCTTTGCCACGCAGGAGCATCCGCAGGCACGTTTTTTGAAAGCTCCATAACCTCTTCTATCCAACCATTCTTTAACATTCTAACAACACGCTCATTTATCCTTTTATAAAGCTCATCCCTTGGAAAATCAATCCAGACAGATGGAATAGAGCCTATTCCGCCTATTCTATCATTAGCCATTCTGCCAAGTTCCAAAATTCGCAGCAAACGCTGAGTATCACCTGGCATAATCTTACCCTCTATGCCAGGGTCTGCTTTTAATGCATCCAAATAAAGCTGATTTTTTTTATTCTCATATTTCTTTTTTAATTGCTCTCTCGCTTCCGGATCAGCCTTTGGCAAAGGGCTCAGGCCCTGGCAAAGGGCTTGCATGTAAAGCCCGGTTCCTCCTACAAGAATAAATTTTGCGTTCGGTTTTTGCGCAAGCAACGCCTTTACATCCTTTGCGAACTGTGCCGCATTGTATTGCTCACTTGGCGGCAAAAAGTCAACTAAATGATGAGGCACGGCTTTTAACTCCTCCGCCGTTGGTTGCGCTGTTCCTATCTTAAACCCTTTGTAAAGCTGTCTGGAATCCATGCAAATAATCTCAGCGCCCAGCTTTTGAGCGAGCAAAATAGCGAACTCGGTTTTACCCGAACCCGTAGCACCAAGAATTGCGCTTAAAATCGGCATAGAAGTAATTTACTATATTTACCATTGATGTTAGACTTCTACCCCGTTCACATATACTATCCGCTCGAAGAAGTGGAAAAAAAGTACAGTGAGGGAGCTCTAAAACAAACAGAGACTTACCTGCTGGATTTCGTCGAAAGGCATTTGGAAGAAATTATAGATATAGCTGCTGAAAATGGAGCTGCCCAAGACGAAGATATATTAAGTGCCGTTAAAGGCGAAATTCTCGCAAGAGGTTCAATACAGCCGGCTGCCGAGCTCGCAGACATGATCAGGGAGATCAATAAGGAGATTTGGTACAAAGGCGAAGCCTCCCATAAAAGCCAAAACCCCAGGTACATAGCCGAGCAATGGCAAGCCGAATATGCTGTAAAGTGGAAAGAGGCAAGGCTTTTTGAAATATTTGTAATCTTGGAACACTGTACAAACTCGGTGCTTGCCAAATTCAGTGGAGTACGCTAATGACATCGCCTGTTGAAGCTCTCTACTTCAAGGATTTGAACCACTATCAAACCCTCTCCTCGCTGGAAGAGCAGGCACTAATACTGATTTTAAGAGATGAAAGCAAAAAGAACATACACAACGCAGCACTTCAAAAACTTATATGCGGAAACCTGCGCTTTGTGGTAAGCGTAGCCCGTAAATACCAGGGTCGCGGGCTCAGCCTGCTGGACTTGATCAACGAAGGAAACCTTGGGCTTTTCAAAGCTGCGCTACGCTTTGACTGCGCAAAAGATGTTCGCTTTATAAGCTATGCGGTTTGGTGGATAAGGCAAGCCATACAAAAAGCGATATTTGAACGAATAGGGACAATGAGAATTCCGCCGAACAAATTAACCCTTGTAAGTCGCTTTAAAAAAGCTCTCTCCAATAATCTTGGCGATTACGAAAAAACATTCAGCATGCCGGAATTCAGAGATAACGAAAAGGACATCATAGACATAATGGAAAAAATGATGGAAATCTCCTTGGATACTCCGGCCAGCGAAGACCCGACCTCCGATAGTGTGGGAACACTTTTAGACGTTTTGGAAGGAACCGCAGAGAATCAAGACGATTATGTCAGAGAAACAGAGCTGCACAACATAGTGAGCGATGTGCTGGAAAAACTGCCAAAGAGAGAAAGTGAAATTATCCGCATGTTCTACGGCATAGACTCCGCAGAGGACAATACCCTGCGCGACATAGGCGACGAGATGCAACTCTCCCGCGAAAAAGTTCGGCAAATAAAAAACAAGGCTCTGCGACGTATGCAGAAAAACAAGGAACTGCACGAGAATTTGAAGGACTTCTTTCTGTGAGAAAATATTTAATAGTAGCTCTGTCGCTTTTAGCTGTTGCCATAATAGCATTTATCGCTTATCCCAGACAAATAGCAGTTAATGCCGTACCCTTCGGGTTGCAAGCCGGAACAAAAATACCCATCGGCGAAAAAGCAAAATTTCCGTCATCACCGGCAGCGGCAACTGCCGATTTAAATCTGGCAAATGACTTGCGAATGGCAGGTTCTCTGCAAGCAGCTCATGACAATTACGAAACTATTTTGCTCAAATACCCTAATTTACCGGCAGCGCTTTTTGGAAAAGCCTATTCCATTATCGCAGATGACTCAATTTCTGCGGAAAAAATAGCAAAGACCAAAAGCTTGATTGAAAATTTAGCTCAGCAAACGCCCGGCTCAGTTTGGGTTCAACTGCTTTTGACATTTACTAGGGAACATGACGGAAATCTTGGCAATGCGCTGGACATGGCCGCCGGGCTCGCAGCAAAGTCTCCGGCTTTTTCCGAAGCAAGGCTCAGGCATGCAGATTTACTATTCAAAACCGGCCAGCATGCAAAAGCTGCCGAAGAAGCAAAAGCTGCAATCTCAATATCCGCAGGCGCAGATACCAGAGCTTATGTAAGGCTTGCCTTTGCCCTGCATAAAATGGGCAGCTTGGAGGAATGCGCAGAACTTGTGAATTACGCTTTGCCAAGATTCCCATCGCAAACGGGATTTCTTCTTTTAAGCGGTTATCTAAACGAATATTCCAGAGATTTTGACAAAGCTCAAAGCGATTACAAAAGAATTTTAGCCCTAAAGCCCGGAGATTCAAATGCATTATACGCCATGGCAACCCTTGGCGAAAAAATTCCTCCGGCGGCAGGTACAACAATTTCCACAGGAGGCTTATCCGCATTTAGAGACCAGGCAAGAGAAACGGCTAAAATCATTCTGCCGTTAATCGAAGAATATCCTGAAAATCTTGTTCTTCGTGAAGCTATGGGAAGAATTTATCTCAGAGCAAGGCTTATGAGAGAAGCACGCCAGCAATTTTCCGAAATTTACTCACAAGATTTTGATTATCCCAACATTAGAAAACTGATTGACCAAGCAGTTGAAGAACCTACAAAATTTGTGCCGCCACCGCAGAACAACAAAAATCTGGCAGATTCTCTTGCCAAGACCTTTGCCAGCCTGCGCCTGCGCGAAAATTCCGACTACGATGATCTCGGCCGTTATTTGGTGCATTACGGCGCAACACTCAAGGAGTTTTTTTCAAAATATTCAATTACCAGATTCAAGAAAATTGACGACAAAGACTTTTCAGAAAAATATAAAATAAATTCCCTAACTTATGACAATACTATTTTCTTTGATGCGAAAAATAAATTTTATGCTATTCGTTCCGTAATAACAGATTCCGCAAGTTCAGATTCACCGGATTATATTCGGGATTTATTCAGGTATTTTGTAAGAAAGGAAACCGGCACTTTAGGCGAGGGTGTTCCTGTAGAAACCGTGGTATGCTATGATGAAAAATGGGAAGGCTTTGTGTGGGCTTCAAGGGATAATTTTGAAGTTCTCCTCCACGGCGCTAAAAACCCGCGCATAGTAATTATCATAAGAATGCACGCAAATCGCTTTTCAGATACCGGCAATTTATGCTCTTATGTATCTATGGCTTTGGATAAATCAAGAGTTCCCAAGCGTTAACGAAGCATTTTATACGCAGGAACAAACGATTTCTTGTTGCCATTATCCGTTTTTTGGATGCGAGCCCCTTTCACATTAACAAGCGTTTTATCATCCAAATTCAAATCTTGTGGCTGTGAAGGCAAATTCTCAGACTCTGTAGCTTCTTTTATTGAAATTTGCTGAACTGCGTTGGCATTTAAATTTTCTGCCGAATGCGAAATTGGCATTCCATGCTGCATAGTACCAAGTAGTTGATAGCCTTCAGCAACTTTTTGATTCGCCAAATGGTTTATTTCTTCTGCTGTTAAGCCTTCACTTTTGCCATACCATGCAGATATGTCGCTTTCATTTAATTTTTGCAAAGAAAGTTCTACTCTTTTTGTTGAAAGGGTAAGTTTCTTTCCAGCACGCTCAACTATCAAATTGATTGAACTTCCAGCTTTGCCTCGCAAATAGCTGACCTGCTGCGACGGTTCTACAGAGGTTAGTTCTATTCCGTTTGCGGAAAGTATCAAGTCGCCAGTTTGCAAGCCTATGGTGTAAGCTGGGGAATTTGGCATAACACCGACTACGCTCACACCGTTTTTGCCGGAGTAGAAGGATATTCCTAAACCTCCGAAGTTGTCGGTTTCAGTGGCTATAGCTGTGCTTGCCAAAACAGTTGCTAAAAATATGGACTGAAAGATTTTTTTCATTTTATTCTCCTTGAGTTGAAATCTTGTATAAAGAAAGAAAATTCTAACAATTGCGGTTGGTTATCAGTATTTTCTTCTATCAAATCTTTTTTTGGTGTGTTACTAGTACCTTCTTCTCTCCAATATCTCATCGGCTGCTCAACGTCACTGTCATCTTTATAAGATGACAACCAACGACCATCATTATTGCTCTTTATTGGATATTCTATTCCTAGTATTTTAGAATATAATAGTGCAGCTAACAATCGTCCTGCATTTTTTGATTTAAAAAAATCCACATCACTAAGAACATAACCGCCAGAAATACCAAAAGCTTCGGCATTGCCTCCATCGTTAGTGGCAACAGCATAAGAAACGCTGTTGCATTCTTGTTCCGTAAGCCTCAAGGCTGTTAAGCTAAAAATACCTGTGCCTAATTTCTTATTATCTTTAGAATAATAATCAGCGAAAAAAGTATTGCTGTTAGGCGCTTTCTCAATATTTTTTAGAATATCCAAGTTTTGGGATGGTGTCAGTATAATATAACAAGTTCCATACTGTATATTTTGACCCAACGCATTTTTTTCCGTATCCCCTGGAGTAATACTATATGATTGTTTTTGTGCATCATACCTAATTTTATACCCCGGAGTAGTTGCAATTATATAATCGGCAAATTTAAACTTTTCAAAATTTGGAGCTCCAAAGATTCTAGCAATAGAATTATATTTTTCTATTGTAAAGTTATACCATTCAACAGCTTGAACCCCGCCAGCTTCTAAAACATTTTGTTCTTGAGGCAAAGTCAAAGCCCCGTCGCTGACTTTTTCCATATTGTTCGGGAAAGCAATCGGAAGTATAATTATATCATCAATATAATAGCCAACTTTTTTCATATACATTTCCCAATCTTTTTTTATTTTACTGACGTCTAAATTCGCAATTAAAGAACTATTTGCCATTGATTGGCTTAAAATCGGTTCCCACAGCACGCTCAAATGCACGGGTTTCACCAAGCGAAAGTCTATATGACCAGTGATGCTATATACGTCCCTATCTGCTACAATATGGTATAGCCGTTCGTCTTGAAAAGACTTATTTACACTTCCTGCCGTAATTTTAATTGTACCAGAAGTGTCGGATATGTCAAAATTTAACTTGGCGCAACTTAAGTTTTTATAAGTATCGTTTTCGTAATTGATTGTTATTTCTGATTCATTCGCAATGCTATAAATTGCCTTTGCATCTCTGCAAAAATAATGTGCCTTAGTGATATCTTCGACTGATATTTCATACTCTGTTGATTCTCCATAAGGAATCAAACACCAAGAAGCCTTCACAGAACCTGACTCCACAATAGCTTTGTCATCTTCAAAATCATAAGCCCAACGTTTATGGCCAGGTGTCCACTGGAAATCACAAAGAAATTCTTTATTCTTTGAGTTTATCGTCGTAGTTGAATCATTAGCAAATTCGCCTTTGTCCACCACATCAGTAGTCTTAGTACGAGAGCTTTTGGAACATGCTTGAACGGCGAGCAAAGCTGCCACAGATACAAATAAAATTGCTTTATTCATTTACAATTTCTCCTTTTATATAAAAACTATTACCTTCGCAAACTTTAAGAACCTGATACCAGTCATAAGAAGGCATTTCTCTTTTTCCAAAGAAAACAAACTGGCCTTTGCCTTCTCCAAAAGTTTCACTGCTTTTATATGTCCTGTATTCTAGCATATCGCCTTCTTCTGCGATTCGGTAAAAAATAATTTCTTTTGCCTCTCCACAGGGCTCAAATTCTACATCAAATGTTCGCAATGAAACTATATATTGCTCTTCCTTAAAATATTTGCTTGGCACAAGCATAAATATGTTATATGATGACCAAGAATTACGTAGTGCTGTAGGATAGTAATCATCAGCGTCTGGATAGATTATTGTAGGCTTTTTTACCTCTTCCCATTCCTTTTGAGCGTTTTTAACACGAAAAGTATAAGGACAAACAAATTCATTGCCATCTTTATATAAATACCCATGCCCACTTTCGCAAGGAACAGATTCTGTTTCCTGCGAGCAGGCAAAGCATAAAACTACAACGAATGCTAAAATTAAAAATCTCATTCCAAAACCTCAACCTCTATTCGGAATCTAGAACTTTCGCAAGTTTTAAGAACATGGTACCAATCATAAGAAGGCATTTCTCTTTCCGCAAAGAACATGAATCTTCCCTCGCCACCTCCGAAAGTTGACCCATCTTTATATGTCCTGTATTCAACTATGCCATTTTCTTCCGCTATCCTATAAAAAGCAAATTTTCTAGATTCTCCGCAGGCTTTTTTGCTGTCTTCTTCAATAACTCTTACATTTGCGTAGTGCTTGTTTTTCATGTATCTATTTTTTGCAACTTTTATTGAAAAATTGTATGATGACCAAGAATTGCGTAGTGCAGTAGGATAGTAATCGTCAGCATCCGTATGTATTATCGTAGGCTTTTCCACTCCTTCCCATATTTTTTGAGAGTTTTTAACAAGAAAAGCAAAATTGCGGCTCAAATCCGGGAACCACTCCCTTGCTCCCATATCCGGCAAGCCACTTTCATCTTTGGAAATAGTCCTGTCCATCTGAAAGATATCAAGTGGGATATCTGCCAATACAATCCCCTTGTCTATCATAGGACTATCGTCTGTTAACCCATATCCGTCATCCATCGTGAAAAACAAACCATCCTCACCAGCAGCCACATCAGAATTAAACAACGGATTCTGAGAAGAAGTTTCCAAATCCGAACCGCCATTATTCCAAACTATGTTATTTACCGCCTCCGTGCTAACATTGCCAACAAAAGCAATACCCTTCACACTTGCTGAATTATCCGCAATCGTAGAGTGCCGAATTTTTAGCTTGGCATTCTCCGCATAAATAGCAGCTCCATTCTCAGCCCTGTTCGCAGAAACTATCGCATTCTCCAATGCCAAACTGCCATCCTTTACATACAAACCACCGCCAAGAGCAGCTTTGTTGCCAACTATGTATGAATTAGAGATTTTCAAGCCATCAGAATACACAGAATATATTCCGCCACCTTCAGTTGTAATGTCGTTATCCCTTATAACAAGATAATCCAAAACCGGAGCCGCATATACGGAAAGAATGTTGGTTTTCGTCACTGTTGCCATATCCATATATGCAGCATAAGAAAGACCGCTACCGCCAAGGAAAAGCAACGAGCTGCTGCCGTTTCCTGTTATCCTAACATTGTTTATATCTCCTTTGCGACTTTCAAGAGTCTCATCGTTTTCACCAGCAAAACCGCCTCTTATCTCCGTTCCCATTTCTATCTTCAAAAGAGAATCATTTAATATATTATAATTACCCTCAGCAAGCCAAATTGCTTTTCCATCCATTTTCGCCAATTCCAAACCCTTCTGCAAAGTTTTAAAGGCCCTACTCCATCTCGTGCCATCGCAGGAATTTCCCGAGCATTCCGAATTCTCCTTTACATAAACAGACGAATTTCCACCACTTCCCACTGCAAGAGAATACTCCGTTTGAGCACACCATGGGTTTATGTTCGCTTTTGCGGAATTGTACAGTTTTATACTGTATTTGTTCCCGCTTCTTGAAATATTAACAGTCGTATTTTTATCCTTGGCATTGGCAAAAACTTCCAAATCCCCAGACTTTGCAGTGCGATATTCCGAGTTCAATGCGCTAAAATAAGGAGCGTATGCAATCCCAGAGTGCGTGAGCCCGCTAAGAGTTGGCGGCTCGCATACATTTACATCCGGCTCAATGGATACATTCTTGCCGTGGAGCCAGCCAGCCAGTCTTACTCTGGAAGAAACTCTTATGGTTGCATTGGGAGCAATGAAATAACCGCCCATATTTAAATCCGTTCCTATTCTCAAATCCGAGCTTCCATGCTGGTAAACCTTGAATGCCAGCGGGTTAGCATAGCCATTTGCGTATGAAACAGCAAGCCTGTCGGAAAAAGTGATGGTTTCCAATGCGTATATTTCAATAACACCGCTAGATACGTCTATATTCAGCTTAGTCTCAGGCTCAAGCCTTAGATTGCGAAATATGTATTTGCCGGGCTTAAGATAAAGCTCAGAGTTTGAATATGCGGTTAAATCTTTGTAAGCACCTGGTTCAAGGTACCGTTTTTCATGATTACCAACAAATATGTCTGCAGTTCCTATTTTCAAATCTTTCTCGCTCGGCAATTTAAAATCCGGTATAGGCTTGCCAGTAAGCTTTTCACCGTCTATTGATACAAAATTTTGAGTATTGTAATTCTCACCGACTCTTAAATTTCCAAACAACTGCGCACGCTCCCTTAGAAACGCATTTTTCTTTGAATGCAAACTTCCGATTATCCAATTGTCTGTTCCAATCTCAGCATAATTGCCAGTTCCAACAGAGCCATGAATTTCAGTTCTGTTTGCATGCACTGAAACCCTGTCGGCAAGCCGAACTTCATTTGTTCCAAAAACCGAGTAATCGCTTAAACTTAGCAACATATCGGAAAATTCAAGCCAATCTGCTTTGCCACTTTGAGCCTGCGGAGGCAAAATAGGAATATCCAAGAAAAAATCATTAATAACAATATCTATATCTGGATTAATTGCCCATTCCATTCCTGACAATGGCAATGAATAGTCATCAGCCATATCAAAAAAAGACCAATCCGTTTTATGCACCCTAAGCTGTATTTCTGCATACTTGCCTCGCTCAATTTCACCACTTAAAAAAGATATGTTAAACGATTTCTGCTCCGTATTGTTTCCTTGAAAACTGATTCTCGCATCGGAAGTACTTCCATTGCTAAACCACCATATATTGTAAGCTAATTTATCAAGACTTGAATGATCGCTAAACCTGTATGTTAAATTTACTTTTGATAAATCTAACTTTTCATTTGAATTATTATATATACGTAAATGCAAGTTAATTTCATTGCCAAACAAACTACCACTGGCTAAACGAGAATGAACCTCTATGCCATTGCCAAAAACAAAAGAAAAAAATGCAGTAACCATTATCACAAAGACCTTAGCTTTCATTCATATTCTCCTTATTTCAATTCTCGCTAACAAATATAGAAAAAAATATTGCTTTTGTCAAGGGTATTTTTAAATTCATGTATATATACTAATTCCCGGTAATCCTAAGCATTTTATACGCAACTTCTGCCTGCAAAGTGTCGCCCTGATTGTAAAATGCGTGGCCCACATTTTCTATGCCAATTCGTGCGGCGGCACTTCCCGCTTTCATAGCTTTTTGATAATACTCAAGCGCTTCACCAAATCTTTTCTGCTTAAAGTAAATTTCTGCCAAATCCATTTGCAAATCCGCAACACCATTGCCCACTGCTATGCCCTGCTCCAAAGTCCAAATAGACATCCACGGCGAATTGCCGCTTTCATAAAGCCTGGCTAAATATCTGCGTGCGTTGAAATTTTTGCTGTCCAAATACAAGCCGTTTTCCATGGAACGAATAGCCGCTTTCAGCGAATCTTGCTGCAAATAATAATAAGAGAGCGTGTAATACAATTCGGGCGAAACATTCACGCTTTTTTGCAAAGCTTTCTGCAAAATTTCTGCCGCCAACGGAAAATCCCCTGTTTGCCGAGCACATTCCGCAAGACCCAGCCACGCCTCTTGCCTGTCCGGATTTTCATTCAAAGTCTGCTCAAAATATCGCTCGGCCAAAACATAAGCCTTCAAGCTCAAATACGCAGACGCCATTGCATAATGCAAATGCTCGCTTTTTTCTCCGAGCTCCGCTGCCCTGCCGTAATAAGCCACTGCCTGCCCATAATCCCCATAAGAAAACGATAAATCTCCGAGCAGCACCCAAGGCTTTGCAAAACCCGGCGCAAGCTCCGCAGCCCTTTTATAAGCGACTATCGCAACATGGTTTTGCTTTAAATGCACAAGGGTATTTCCCAGATTGAACCAGGCATAAGGCTCAAGTTGCCCGTGTTTTATAGCAGTTCTATACACAGGAACCGCCTCGGAATATTTACCGGCATCGTAGAGCTCATTCGCTTTTTTAAAATAATCCGTTGCAGAAACTGCGAAAACTGCGAAAATAACAAGCAATGCGGCTAAACGCATTTTTGCGCATTCCGCTTGTAATCATCGTCCAATCTTATAATATCGTCTTCACCAGTGTATTGGCCAACCTGCACTTCCACAATCACAAGAGGCAATTTGCCCTCGTTTTGCAAACGGTGAACCGTACCTGCAGAAATATATGTGGACTCATTTGGGCGAACAAAGACTGTTTCTTCGCCAACAGTAGTGGTTGCCATTCCGCTGACAACAACCCAATGCTCCGAACGATGCAAATGCTTTTGCAGCGAAAGACGTGCTCCCGGATTTACGGAAATGCACTTGATTTTGAAATGAGGCCCTTCATCCAGCACCGTATAAGTTCCCCAAGGACGAATAACGGTTTGCGGAGAATGCAGCAATTCGGGGCGTTTTTCCTTTAAAGTTTCCACCAGCTTTTTCACTTTCTGGCTGCTAGCAAGCGGCGCAACCAAAAGAGCGTCTGCGGTATCAACAACCATCATATCGTTCAAGTCTATTGTAGTTATTTGCCTGTTAGAAGTCATAATCAAATTATTTTTCGAATCTATGGCAGTATGATTTTCGCTTTGAGTATTTCCGTTTGCATCGTGTGGCAATTCACCATAAAGGCTTTCAAAACTGCCCAAATCCGACCAGCCTATTGAACATGGAACAACGTTCACTTTTTTCGATTTTTCCATAACGGCATAATCTATTGAATCTGCCGGAATTTCCGCCATATCATCGTGATGAATGCGAACAAGGGTATTTTCCCTTGCTGCTTTTCCGTGCGCAACTTTGCAAGCATCCAGCATTAACGGCGCATATTCACGCAATTCATCTAAAAACACCCCAGCCTTAAAGCAGAATATGCCGCTGTTCCAGTAAAAATTACCGCTCGCAACATATTTTTTCGCTGTTTCCAAATCGGGTTTTTCAACAAATCTCTTAACTTTTTCCCCTTCCGCTTCTATGTAGCCATAACCGGTATCGGGCCCTGTTGGCTTTAAACCGAATGTGACCATGTTCCCGGCTTCGGCAAGTTCCGCAGCCCTTGTTACCGCTTTGGAATAGCTTTTTGCATCTTGAATCAGATGGTCGCTTGGAGATACCAAAACAATTTCGTCTTCCGGAAGCCCCAAACACGCAAGAGCAATGGCCGGTGCGGTGTTTCTGCCAACAGGTTCCAGCATAAAAGATACTTTATGCGCATTTATCTGCAGCAATTGCTCTTTGGCCAAAAAATACTGCTCGGCGTTGCTCACAATGCATTGCTCCGGGCAAAAACTGCCATTCACACGCACTATGTTCTGGAACAACGAATATTCGCCAAAAAGCTTAACAAACTGCTTGGGCATCAAAGTACGGCTCAAAGGCCAAAGCCTTGTGCCCGCACCGCCGCAAAGAATTAAATTTACCATATTCTAAGTCCTGAATTTGCTCACTATTGAATCCAAATGCTCTGCCATGCTCTTTAAATCCTCTGCTGCAACCTCTAACTTGCCGGAAGTCAAATTAGATTCTTTTGCGTCTTCGTACAAAATGCCAACGCTCTCGGAAACATTCTTTGAACCCTGAGCCACGTTGCCCGCATTCTTAGCCGAAACACTTGCCGATTGCGCTATCTGGTCAACAGCCTCAACCATGCGCTTTGCGCCGGTGCTTGCGTGCTCGGCATTGTGCGCTATTTCGTTGTTCACCAAAGTCTGCTGCTGAACATTATCCGCTATGGAATCAATAGAGACATTTATTTTGTTGATTATATCAGAAACATTGTTTATAACACTCACAGCATTGCTTGTGCCTTTCTGAATGCCCTCTATGCGCTCGTTAATATCGTCTGCGCTTTTTGCGCTCTGATTCGCAAGCTCCTTTATCTCTGCGGCCACAACTGCAAAACCCTTGCCGGCCTCGCCTGCGCTCGCCGCCTCTATAGTTGCATTCAATGCGAGTAAATTGGTTTTATCCGCTATCCTTTTGATAATATCAGACACAAGGCCTATTTCTTTTGCTGCCGCCCCAAGTTTACCCATAGCTTCCGTAGCTTCGCTGGATTTGAGAGTAGCTTCTTCGGCTATTTTTCTGGAATCATTTGCGTTGCCGGTTATTTGAGCAAAACTGGCACTCATCTCTTCCACAGCTCCGGCTACGGAATTCATATTTGAGCTAACCTCTTCTACCATATTGGCAAGCTCGTTGGCTTTGGAACTAACCCTGTCCACATCGCTTGCAATGGCCTTTGCGTTTTCGCTGGATTCCTTGGTTGATTTCAAAACTTTTGCGGATTGCTCAAGCGAAGTTTCGGAAGACTGCAGCATCTTGTTAGACAGCCCAAATAAATTCGAAGAAGTGTTCAACAGGCTTCTCGCCTCTCTTTGCGTTGTCTTTATTGTGGTGTGCAATTTTTCTATAAGCATATTCAAGCCTTTTGCCATTTGCCCTATCTCGTCTTTTGAGGCAACCTCAAGCCTGATTGTCAAATCGCCTTCGCCTTTTGTCATTTTGCTAATAGTTTCAACCGTGCGGGTTAAACCGCCAAA
>Ga0209755_10003119_pt1 | contig 21264 bp, 21 predicted proteins | sample TergutCo191P1_FD_187301 | JGI IMG/M metagenome (GOLD analysis project Ga0209755, IMG submission 187301) | Cornitermes sp. P1 segment gut microbial communities from Petit-Saut dam, French Guiana - Co191P1 (SPAdes) (version 2) | ecosystem: Host-associated > Arthropoda: Insects > Digestive system...
TTATAGGACACGCCTGTAATGTTGATTTTCACGAACACTACCCCGACATTAACACCCACGCCGAACTTGGGGAACACGTTTTTGCAAAATCGGGGCTTATACAGATACCCGAAGAATGGGCGGGTGCAGTTGACCGTGAAAAATTGGGGGAACTTGCCGCAGAAAATGAAAAGGGCATTTTTACGGAAAACGGCTATATCGTAGAGAGCGGCGCGGAGTGGAAGCCCATCACCGAGATACCGCAAGACTACCAATTAACGCCGCATTTCGATTTTGATTTTTCCCCGATACCCACCCCTGCCATTGACACCGCCGACCCGCCGCAACAGGCGCAGACCGCCGCCGCGGTAGCACCCGCGCCGTTTGTGCTTACTTCCAAAAATCCCCGCGATAAAATGAATGAAATCACAGACAAGTTAGTAAACGGCGTAAAGGGGATATATGAAAGTGAGCAGTATAAAACCGTTCTCAAAACGCTTTCAAAATTCCATAACTACAGCCTAAACAACTGCCTTTTAATCGCCATGCAAAACCCCGCCGCTACCCATGTGGGCGGTTATAATTTTTGGCGCGATACCATGAAAAGCCCTGTTAAACCGGGCGAAAAGGGTATGAAAATAATTGCTCCCTCACCGTTTAAGACCAAGAAAATGGTTGACGCGGTGGACGCAGGCGGCAAGCCCATTTTCAAAGACGGTAGGCGCGTTAAGGAAGAAAAGGAAGTTACCGTACCCGCGTTTAGGGTTGCTACGGTTTTTGATGTATCACAAACCGAGGGTGAGCCGTTGCCACAGCTTGGCGTTAGTGAACTAACGGGGAGCGTAGAACAGTACAAGGATTTTTACGCCGCAGTAGAAAAAGTATCACCCGTTCCCGTAAGTTTTGAAAAAATCCCCACCGGCGCAAAGGGCTATTTTAATATCGAGGAAAAGCGTATAGCCATTAACGAGGGCATGAGCGAATTACAAAACCTAAAAACCCTTATACATGAAATCGCACACGCCCGTATTCACGACATAGACAAAAACGCGCCCAAAAACGAAGCCCGACCAGACCGCAACACCCGCGAAGTAGAAGCAGAAAGTATCGCCTACGCCGTATGCCAACATTACGGGCTTGATACGTCCGAGTATTCATTTGGCTATGTTGCTTCATGGAGCGGCGATAAACAACTTGATACGTTAAAATCTTCCCTTGATACCATACGCAAGGAAGCAGGGGCAATCATTACCGAGATTGATAAAAATTTTGCGGAGCTGTCACAGGATAAGGTACAGACCGCCGAGCAAATCGCGCCGAAGCTACAGGGCGATACGTTTACCATTTATCAATTAAAAGACGGTGACGAAACGCGGGGCTTACGATTTGAGCCGCTTACCGCTTTGAAAGAATCCCCGAATATGGCTAATTACGATAAGGCATACACCGCCACCCTCGAAAAAGGCACAACCCTTGAAAAAATCTTTACCGATTTTAACACGGATAAACCCGAGGACTTCAAAGGACACTCGCTTTCTATTTCTGATGTGGTGGTAATTAACCGTGACGGGAAAGAAACCGCCCATTATGTTGACGGCGCAGGGTTTAAGGATTTGCCGAATTTCCTCCCCCCGCAAGAACAGGCACAGGAAAAAACAGCCGAGCAGAAAGGCAATCAACTATGGCAAGACTACACCGCCGTAACCCAACAACACCCCAACAGCATTGTATTTAACAAAGTGGGCGATTTTTACGAGGTTATGGGCGATAAGGCGAGTATTGTTGCCAATCAATTAGGACTTGCCCTTACGGGGCGTGATGTGGGCTTGCCTGAACGTGTACCCCTCGTAGGCGTTCCCGCCCACAATTTTAACAAGGTGGTTGATGAACTTATTAAAAGTAATTACACCGTTGCCATTGCGGAAAAATTGAACGTAATGGAGCGAAAGCCACCGACCCAACCCCCACAATCCGTTGACTTAAAAACCGTTGCGGATTATATGCAAAAACAATATGACTATGCAAAAGGCGCAGACCCAAACAGTCAAACCGCCATTGCTACGTTAAATATTGTTACGCGGCGGCTTGAACTAACAAATGACCGCATACCCGAAACACAGCCGCAGTTAAAAGCACTTTTAACCCACGCCGCCCAAAGCCCTGATTTATCCACGTTACAAGAGCGCATGAACACCCTGCACACCGAATTTATACAGCACTATTCCACCACCGCCAAAGACCCAACCCCGCCCCGTGGTGAGAACGTGGCGGCAATCGAAGCCAAGGTAAACGCAGGGGAAACCATCAATTTATCCGACCTTTCCGACGCTATGAAAAAAGACAAACAGGCAGCGCAACAGACCCCGCAAGCCAACAAAACCACGGGCAAAACTACAGGTAAAACGGGGCATGGTAAAACAACGCAATCCCGCGCCGCTTCCCCGCGTGGCAAAACCACGGAACAACCCTCTATCAAGGATAAAATCACGGCGGGTAAAAAACAGCTTGCCACGCAGAAACCCTCGCCCCAAAAAGCGGCGGCGAAAAACAAAAATAACGGATTGGGGGATTAAACCGTGCGGAAGTATGAAAACGTGGATATTGTTGCGGCGTTGGGCGCGGTTGTGGAACTTAACACCGAGCATTACAAGGGTGACTTTAAGTACGACATTAACCAATTCAAAGAAGCCGCAAAGCACCCCGACGGCGAAAATAACCGCCTTTTGTGGCTTTCCCGCCGTTCGGGTACGCATTGCTACCCCGAACGTGACGTTTATGTAAAAGATACATCAGCCTTTAACACATGGACGTATGCCGCTACGTTGGTGGGGAAACCCGACATATACCAAGCCGCCGTTGTCACAGACCGCATAACCGCCTACGCCGTGGATATTACAGGCATTGAAAACGGGCGAATTAAAGGTAATCTGTACGAACTCGACTACGGCGAACACGTTAAGCAAGTCACCCGCGCCGCGCTTCCCAAGCACACCGTAACAGCAGAATACAAGGACGGTACAAAAATGACACTTCCCCATGCGGAGCATGACGGAAAACGGGAAAGCCTTTACCACCAACACGGGCAACTGATTAACTACCGCGCCGACCCACAGGACAAGGACGCACTACGGGATATTTTGGCACAGGCACGGGGCAAGCGAGAAAAGGAAGCCCGCCCCGCCGTATTCAAGCTGCGTGTTAAAAATCCTAAACAACCGAGCATTAAAGCGCAAATAGCCGAGGGTAAAAAACAGCTTGCGGCTAACCGTGCCACCGCGCCCCAAAAAGCGGCGGCGAAAAATAAAAATACAGGATTGGGGGATTAAACTATGCACATTTTGAATTTCACCGTGGAAGAAATAAACCTTATCGCCATGTACAAGACTGATACATTGGCGGCTACCCTTACAGGGATTGATGAAACCCTGCCCGATATGTACGACGAGGATATTATTTCCATAGCAGAAAGCGCAAGCCGCAAATTATCCGCTCTCACCGAGGAAGATTTTTCCGCATTGTCATTTACGCCCGACGGCGATATTGACGAGTACGAGTAAACCCACACGCCCCAAACCCAAAGGCGCGGTAGCTGTCATTTCTGACGGCCGCCGCGCCTTTTTTAGTGCCTATAAAGAGCAAGCGGCGCGGTTTTATCCGCGCCCTCGCTTCGTGGTTGGGATTCTATACCCTATCCGACCCTTGCGGGTCTTGGTTGGAGTTGCTAACTCCATCTTATTGCCTTTTTGGAATTATAACACAGACTAACCCGCGTTTCAACAACGATTTTAAGCGTTTAAGACTTCATAAAAAATTTTTTGTATCTCTGCGGTTGTCTGCTCCGCGTCCAAAGTTTCGGACACACCGTTTAATATTTCCCGTATTTCGGTTTTTAACGCGGTAATTTTTTCTTCGTTTGTTTTATTATTACGGTGCTTGATAATAGTATATGCTAAATTCTTGGCGCGGTTATACCGTTCACTATCATATGCCCTTTTCAAAATTAAAAGCCTGTCGTCTTGGTGGACGTTGTGCAATAAGTCACGAATTGCCAAATTATACAACAAGGTAAATGTTTCGTGTTTTATGGGTACATCAATACTTTTTCTGCGTAGTTTAATCGCTTTGAATCGGAGATAATTAACGGTACGCACTTGGTTATAAACCGCATAAGAATCAATGCCCCGTGTGTTCGGCGGCAACCCCGCAATTTTTCCTATATTTACCTTATTCATGCCGCTACCCCGTGCAGAACTTGTCAACGGCATAACAACAAAAGTCTGCTTATCGTCATTCTTTTTCAAGACCACGGACATATGCAATCCATTAAATTCACAACGTAGTGTAGGCTCATAATCTACATAATATACACAACCAACTTTAATGTCTGACGCTTTCAACAAGTCACCCCCGTATATGCAGGATTATACATGATATGCGCCGCTTCTACAAATTACATTTATAACTCCGCGCTCCGTTCTTTCCCTCGCTCCCGCTCCGTTGTGGGGTTTAGTATACTATCTACATTTTTCTTGACTATGCCATATTCCCGCGCTTGCTGTTTCAACTTGGCGTATTCGGTGCGTAGGGTGTTTTTCTTTTCCGTAAGCCGTTCATACTCCGCTTGAAGCGTGGCGGGGTTGGGTAGCTTGCCGTTATCCCCCGCATGGGCTTTTAAGGCTCTCGCGGCGGCTTCGTGGCGTATGAGGGTACTTTGGTTTTCGCGGCGATATGCTTCTTTATTTATCACGGTTTTTAGCCCGTCATAAATAGGCTTGGTTTGTTGGTAGGCGGCTATGTGTTTTATAAGCGTTGCCATATCCGCAAGGCGTTTTTCAGCGGCAATTAACGTATCGGCGGTAGTATCAAATGCGGCGGTGACTTCGGCGGTCTTGGCTTCCAATTCGCCGTACTGTAAAAGGTTGTTTTCCGTAAGGAAGTTTAACGTCTTGGCGGCTTCTTTTAGGTTTTGGATTTTCTGCCAACGGGCAAATCCCGCGCTTTGCTGTGCCTTTACGCAGTTCTCTATATCCTTAATTAAATTGACGGCGGGGGCGGGGCGCGTGTAGGTCGGTTTATCGGGCGTGGTGCGGGTGGCGTTATCTGCTATTCGCTTAATTATAGATTCCTCCGTGTACCATGCGCCGAGGGTTTTTGTGCGGGTAAAGCGTTCTTGTCCCATTGCGCGAACGGATATATATTTTCCCCGTTTTATTTCATGCCCCGTAGCTTCCAACCGTTTAATAAAATCGGCAAAGTCTGTTGATTTGGGGATAAGGTTGTCAATGACGGTTTTTAACTGGCTTTTCCAACTGCCGCCGCCGCTTTGGTCGGCGGTGTATTCGGCGTAGTTTTTGCCTTTGTCTTGACTGGGTGTAACTACAGATAATCCGTATTCCTTACACAGCTTGTCGCTTATGTTTCGGATTTCAAAATAACTTTTTTTGTTTGATACATATTTTTTATAGTCTACAAAACTGGCGGCACAAAAAATTAAGTGGTTATGAATATGCCCCTTGTCTATGTGTGTGGTGAGGACATACTCATGCCGTCCGTTGGTGATTTCATCTGCAAGGCGTTTTCCTATTTCATGGGCTTGGTCGGGGGTGGATTCCCCCGGCTCGAATGACTGTATAAGGTGATGGGCGAGGTTGTTACCTTTTTGTAGTGCTTTGGATAGGGTAAACTCAAATTCTTCATAGGCGGTTTCGTAGGCACAACCAAAAGACGATACGAGAATTTTCTCGTCCGTCTTGTCGGGGTTTTGGATATAGTCAAGCGCACGTTTTAACGCGCCCTTGACAGGCTTAATCTTAGTAACTGCCATATCTCATTTACCTTTCCCCGTATCTCGGTAAAATCCTGTTCATATATGCGGCTTGTGCTGTTGACCCGCTTTGCAATTTGATTGATATTTACACCGATTTTTTGCATTTCGGCGGCAATGGCTTTTAGGTCGGTGTTGTCGGTGTTAATTACATAGCCGTCAATGGAAATTTTCCGCATATACGCCGCGAGGTTGTTTGTACCTAACTGGCGCATTTTTTCATGGATTAAATCCCGCTCCGCTTCCGTTACGCGAAATTTTATCTGTATAGGGCGTTTCAAGCCGTCTGTGTTTTCGTTGCTCATGCCGTGCCGCTCCTTTGGGTTTGAATTTACAGGGGTTTGGGGCTTGCCCCAACAAGCAAAAACCGCCGTGCATTGGTCGGCGTGTTTTTACGGCAAGTGATACCGTGTTTTCAAACATGGTACCACTTGCCTATGCTTGCGTGTTTGCTTTCCCTTATATACTACTCACCCCAAAACAGACATTTTGGCAAGGTGCTACAGAATTTTTGCAAAAAAATAACGCTTGGTTTCAAGCGTAAAAGCTACCGCGATTTTATGCCGTGATAGCCTTATAAAAATAAAAGGCAGGGTAACATTTTTTACTTCGCCCCTGCCTTGTCAACTTTTATCGCCGCGTCTAATGCCCCCTCGATAATGGGTAGGTATTTGTCGGGGCATACATCAAGTTTTAATGCTATACGTTCCTTTTCCCTGTTCCCCTGTGCTTCTGCCGCTTCGGGGTAAAAATACCGCTCAACGGGTAGCTTGCACAGATTTACTATTTCATAAAACAACGGCAAACTTGGGGTAGAGCCGCTATTTTCAATATTGGCAAGGTAGCGCGTAGCGATTTGGAGTTCTTCCGCAAGGGCTTTTTGCGTGTAGCCCAACGCATGACGCGCTTCTTTCATATCTGCGCCAAAACTTGCGAACGGCGCAAAATTGCGTTGCTTTGACATTTAACATCACCTACATACATTTTATAGGTCATGTTGTCCCCGTGGAATGATATAATAGTCGTTTGATATGCACTTTATACATCATGCGCCCCTCGTTTTCACAAACCTTTTGCCGCAAAACAAAAGGGATTGACGCTTATATATTAAATTATTTTTTACCCCTATTGACACTAAGTCTATATTGTATTATTATGTGTAAGACAAACAAGACATAACCATTAAGGAGTGTAACCATGACAAAGTTTTTCAACGCAAACAAAGGAAAGCTGCCCGTAATTATTTTATCCGTTTTACTGTTGTTACTCGCAAGCGGTTGTTCAAGCAATAACGACCCCGCACAAAACGGTGATTCGGATTCATACGTTGCGGCAGAGAATGTAAATTGGGATTTGTTAAATGAACACGCCGCTTCATTTATAACGGCGGTTGCAAGCGGGGATTTTGATGTAGCGGCGGCTATGTTTAGTGAAGCAATGACACAGGGAGTCGGAACGAGCGGCTTACAAAACGCATGGAATGAAATCATTGCATTAGCAGGGGAATTTATCGAAATCCACGGAATAGAAAATGCGGTGCATGACGGATATTTTATTTGCGGCGTTATCATGCGGCATACAGATTTTGGGTTTGGGTGGAATGTTGTTTTTTCCGAGGACGGCATTATACAAGGTTTGTTTACAGGGGGTACGCTTATACTTACCGAAGCAACTTATATCCCGCACCCCCCAACGGCTACACAGCGTAACGGCTTTACCGATTATACGGTGGTCTTGGGTGCAGACACGGACTTTCCCCTTAACGGTATTTTATCCATGCCCGATAATACGGCAGGGCAAGTACCCGCCGTTGTAATCGTTCACGGGTCGGGGGCGCATGATATGGACGGCACGATACACGGCAACAAGCCCTATCGTGACATAGCCGAATTTTTAGCTTCACAGGGTATAGCTGTTATCCGTCACGATAAAAGGAACTTTGCACACGCCCCACGGTTGGCAGAGGAAGTCGGCGGCGAAGGCACGGTATGGCATGAAGCTATAGAGGACGCAATTTTAGCCGCAGAAAAACTACGCAACCACCCTCGCATTGATGAAAATAGGGTTTTCATTGTCGGGCATAGCTTGGGCGGTGTGCTTGCCCCTCGCATACACGCAAACGGTGGTAACTTTGCGGGGTTGGTTTTAATGGCGGCTTCCCCCCGCTGCATACTTGATATGTTCATTGAGCAAAGCACAGCTTCCGTTCTTTCGGGCTTAGATGATGGCTTAATTGATGAAGCAACAAAGACGGTTATGCTTGCGGAATTGGCAATACTTTCAGACATATTCGGCTCTATCGCTTATATGTCTGCCGAAGAAGCGAGGGAAACCCCCATACCCGCATTGGGTACAATGGCTTACTACTTGAAAGATATGCAACAACACCCCTTTGCCGACTATGCAAGAAAGGTAGCTGTACCGATTTTGGTATTGCAGGGTGGTAGTGATTTTCAAGTGCTTACAGGTATAGACTTCGTACTGTTACAAGAATTATTTGCCGACCATGCTGACGTTACCTTTACGGTATACGAGGGGTTAAATCATCTTTTCATGCCGACCACCGCAACCAATTTTGTACAACACGCAATGGGGATAACGCAAGCGGTGGGGAATGTAGATACACAGGTTTTACAGGATATAGCGGATTGGATTATGGGGGTGGCACAATGATTATTAAACTAAATACAACAAGCACAACGCCTATTTATGTACAGCTTCGCAACCAAATTGTAATGGGTATCGGGCGGGGCGATTTGAAAATCGGGCAGGGGCTTCCCACCGTTCGGCAAATGGCAGAGGACATAGGGGTTAATACCATGACGGTAAATAAAACGTATGCCATCTTAAAGCAAGAGGGCTATATCGAAATTGACCGCCGACACGGGGCAAAGGTAAGCCCCACGGTTGATATGACAGGGCAATTTCAAAACAAGGTAGAAAGCGAATTAACGCTTTTAATTTCCGAAACGGCACTAAAGGGCATGAGCCGTGACGATTTTATGAAAATGTGTACAAGTGTGTACGATAGCTTAAATCTTTCTTATGCGGAGAGCATGGCGTAATGGCAATGATAATTACATTTATGGGTATCGCTTTTATTTTCCTGTTGGCGGTGTATGTTTCCAACCGAACAGGGACAAAAGCTAACGGTAATATTTTGTTGGGCGTAACCCTGCCCCATGAAGCCCTAAAGGACGGGGCAGTAAACGGCATTGTAAAAAAATACCGCCGTGCGTATTCATTGAGCGTATTCGCTTTTTTGGTCTTGACTGCGCCGATACCGTTTATCGTTGAATATGTATCGCTTTCCATGTTGTACGCCTTGCTTTGGATATGCGCGTTTCTTTATGTAAACCATCTTATTTTCAACCATTATTTTACGGAACTCTACACGCTAAAAAGGAAAAATGGGTGGTGGGTAGGCGCAAAAGATGAAATTAGCATAGATACCGAAGTGAGCCGACTAAAAAACACTTTTATGATAAGCAAGGATTGGTTTGCGCTTCCCCTTGTTATATCCATGCTCCCTATTATCTATGCCGTGGTTAGGGATATTGAACTACCGTTTTTGGTTATCGCCGTTAGTGGGATTGTCATTCTGCTCACGTATTTTCTTATATTTCAAATCATCAACAAGCTAAGAACAGAAACCTATAGCGAAAATACAGAAGTGAATCTTGTGTTAAACCGTGTGTCTAAAAGAGAATGGTCTAAATGCTTGGTTGTTATGGCTACCCTGTCAAGCGGCTGTTTTACGGCTATGTCATTCATGGCGATTAACAACGGGCTAAACGCTACGCTTACGGCTGTGACCTTTATCGCTATATGCCTAATTATTATTTTCCCTGTGGTCTTATACCACAGTAAAATCCGAGCCGTAAAAAACAGGATTTTGCTTGTTGAAAATGAAACCGTATACACCGATAATGACCTTTTTTGGCAGGGCGGTATATACAACAACCCCAACGACTTCAATACCTTTGTTGAAAAGCGGGTGGGGTTTGGCACGACTGTAAATATTGCTTCAAAGGGTGGGAAGATTTTAATTGCGTCCATTGTTCCGTTAATTGTGTTGTGGTTGGGTATTGCGGTGTATATACTTCCTTTTGACTTTGGTACTGTCACCATTGGCATATCGGCGCAGACGGCAACCATCAACGCCCCCATGAATCGCTTTACTTTTTCGGCAAATGAAGTCATAAGCGTGTCTATGCTCGAAGAAATGCCCCACGCAGGGCGGGTAAACCATGTAAGCCACGGTAGAATCATATCCGGCGTATCTCATGTGCGGGGTTATGGTGAAAGTCATGTTTTTGTGCTTCGTGGTAACGCTCCGTATATCCGTATCGAATTGGAACGCGGGTATGTTTTTTTGAATGGCAGTACACAGGAAGAAACGGCTACATTCTTTGATTTGTTGACTTCGTTGTTGCCGTGATGGGGATTCTTTCCCCGATTACATATCGTCCACATAAAGAAGTACGCCAACCGAGAAAATATTTTCTTCATGGATAACTTCGATATGCCCGTTATATTTTTCCACGGACTTGCGGATATTCTTTAAGCCGTGACCGTGTTCGCCGCCACTTTTACGGGTGGATATGCGCTTGTCGTTTGTGTTGTTGTCATATTTAACCACACCGTCAAAAGTATTTTCCACTTGTATAAACAGGCTTTCCCTGCTGTATTCAATATCCAGTTTAATCCTTTTGTCCTCAACCTTAGAAACCGCGTCAAGGGCATTGTCTAATAAGTTACCTATTATAGTTACAATGTCGGCTACCTCAATATTCAACACAGGGGGGATTAACAGGCGAATATCCAGTTTAATGTTTTCTTGTTTGGCGTTGTTCAGCTTGAAATTGATTATACTGTCAAACGCGGTGTTGTTTGTGTTGCTATACACGCCGCTTTCTTCTATATCGCCAAGTAAGCCATTGAGGTAGGCGGTTGCTTCGCCTGTTTTATCGGTAGAAATAAAATCCCTTGCGGTTGCCAAGTGTAATTTCATATCGTGGCGCATGGATTTAATATTTTCTACCGATTCTTGCATTAGTTGGCATTGGACGTAGTAATATTCTTTTTCTTGCGCTTGCAATGCCGATTTTATTTTGTCCTCATGTTTTGCGGCAATGGTATCTAAAATATAAAAAAGTAAAATGATGAAGCCTATAGGAATCGTGTGTATGAATATTACCGTGTATACATGAATTGAATCTACATCGTCTGCGCGTGGATTTAACAACGAAATGTAACTAATGAATACAGCAAACATAACCATTGCTATAATAATTAAAACCATAGGCGAAATAGCCATATTTCTTTTAATGTTTTTGAATCCGCGCAATAGTGCCGCCGCCAATGCCGCAATCAATGATGTCAATATAAAAACCAATCCAATGCTAACATTTTCGGTGATAACGTCATTATTTATATAAATAATTCTAACAACGAAAGTCGCCCATATACTTGCCAAGAAAAAAACAGGCAGGGTAGACAACGCCGCAACAATTCTTCTGACAATAGAGGACTTGTAATTAAATGAAATAATTAAACAGCCCGCAGAAATTATAATTATTTCGTATGCAAATACAATTGCGATATGAAATCGGTGCATTTGGGGCGACGAGAAAAGGGTTGTTAGTATCAGCAAGGCGAAAACACCCGCATACGTTAGGTGCATAACGGACAGAGATGTACGCCTTTCTTCAAAGAATACGCCTACCATTCTTTCAGCGAATAGGAGTAGCAATAATGATGTTATAAAGGCTACGACAATACTGTTCATAATTTCACACCCTCCGCCGCTTCATTATTGTATAATATCTTTCCCGTATTTCATTTCTTCTGCCTTGGCTAATAGGCAAAGGCGTTGCGCTATCCGTTAAAAACAATTGGCTATAGCTTATCGCAGAAATATAATCAAAGTTGGCTACATAGGACGCATGGATAAAAAGAAAATCGTACCTTTTTAATTGTTCGTGGTAAATCTCTTTTAATGACCCGTAAAATTCGACTGCACCGCCACCAACAGGATAAAAAATACATTTCCTGTCGCGGCTTTCAATATATAAAATATCCTTAACCTTTACCTTGAACGTATCACGCCCAACGGTATAGGAAAATTCCCCCGACCAAAGCCCCGCTATTTTAAGATAGGTTTTTATGGTCTTTTCTATTGTGCTATGTTCCAAAGGCTTAATAAGGAAGTTTAACGGACGTATTTCAAATAATTGGAAAGCATAATCCTTTTCGCGTGAAATATAGACAATGGAAACCATATTGTTTTGTTGGGCTTCACGAATAAGCCGCCCGACTTCTACGCCGTTTATTTCATTTTTGGCAAACTCTATATCAAGAAAAATTAAATCATAATGTACCCCCGCTTCCATGCGGCGGCATAATTCCTCCCCTGTAAAGAAAACATCTATACCATGCTCTACTTGCATATTTCCGAGTATATCAATTAAGGCGCGTTCCAATTCCGCGCCTATTTTTATGTCATCATCACATACGGCTATCATAATCATTATTGGCTCTCACGCTCCTTTTCGGGTTATTTCTTTGTTATTCAATGCAAATCTTTTGTTTTTCGGGACATTTCTCGCTCGTTCATCAAATCTCTTTATATTTTACCACCATCACGAAATGGTGACAATATTGGTTAGTGTGTAAGTTACTGCAATAACTGTGTAAGTTACTGCAACGAACGGCACAGCAAAAAATTTTTGATAGACTTATTTTACAACGAGCGATACGGCTTTGTGGCAACTTCCGAAAGCGTGAGGGGGTGTCCTATGAATCCAAACTGGCTACAGATTTTTTTATCTTTACTTCCGTTGCCTTTAATGATGTACGTCTTGCTTTCCGCACCAACAAGCGTTGAAGAAGAAAACAAAAAGAGAATAGTTACAGGAAAGCAAGCCATAACGCATGAGGAATTTCAACGAAGAATTAAAAAGGCTCGAATAATTGCTTGTGCTGTACTTGTACTGTGTTGGGCGGTTGGGTTGGTTATTCTTTGCATCTAACAAGCGAAAAAATCCTACAGATAATAAAACTTATAAGAGGTGATTTTGTGAACGAAAAGAAAAAAATCGTAATCACAGGAACAAAGGTATTAAAGTTTATCGGCGTTTTGTCGGGCATTTTAGGTATCGCATTACTCATTACAAACTTAACAGGGATAACTGCGATAAACTGGTTTATAGTTGGCGCGACATTCGTTGCCCCTGTAGTAATTTTTGTAGCGACTATGAATGATTAAGACAAATTTAGAAAAAGGGGATATTAACCATGAGTGCAAAAAGAAAAGAAGCATGGCAGCAATTCAGTAATGAAATTCAAGCAACATATGTTAAAGGTGGGCTTTTGAAAAGCGATAAAATCGAAGCGACATTCCAAAATTGGCAAATTGTTTATGACTTTTTCACCATGCCAATAGGGGCTATTGTTGCTATCTATACACGGATTCGCACACCCTTTGTAGTAAAATCTGATTTTAAGTTTCGCATTTCTAAAAAGAATTTTCTTACTAAGGTTGCCGAAAAATTTGGGGATTCTGATGTTATAACAGGAGATTCACGCATTGATGATATTTTCGTTATACAAAGCAATTCTGCCGAAAAAGTAAAAAATCTGTTGTCTGATGAAAAAATAAAATCCCTTTTACTTGATAAAGCCGACTTGGATTTCGAGGTTTCTCATGGATATTCGGGCATTGGGCGGCAGTTTCCCAATAATGGTGACGGACTAAGTTTAGTTGTGTTATACGAAAGCAAAGACAAAGACAGGTTAATGCTTATTTATAATCTGTTCGGTGAAATTTTAACATCTCTTTTAGAAACAGGCGATATTGATGACGCGCCTGCCCATGTAAAACTTTAACCACTTGAAAGGAAAATGCTTATGTTAGATTTAATTTTTAATGTGATATGGTGGATAGCTTCTGTGATAGCTCCTGCGTTTATTTGTTGGATTGCAGGGATTATCTTGCTCCGATTTGAAGCGGGTAGAGTTATCGTCACGATTGCCAGTAAAATAATGTGGTTGCTTTTTATTGTAGGTATTGTCGGAATTATCATAGGCAACAGATACATGGAGTGGTTTAGATTTGCTCCGTTTTTGATGTTCCTAAAAACGCCTGTTCCTACATTATTTCAAGCGATATTTCAATTTATTGGCATGGTAATTACGCCTATTACTTACAAATTTAAGTTGCCGTCTAAAGAAAATTATACACTGCAAGGCGATTACATTCTTCCGTTCACAGGGAAATGGACGGTTGTAAACGGCGGGTTGCACAAAAAAATATCCCATTCATGGGGAATACTAACACAGCGTTATGCTTATGACTTTATTATCGTTGATGATGAGGGTAAATCATCTTCGGGGGATAGAAAGTCCGTCCATAATTACTATTGTTACGGTAAGGATATAGTTGCTCCCGCCGATGGTGTAGTGGTAAAGCTGTACAACAAGCACAAAGACAGTATTGTTGACGGTAAAAGCGGTTATTGTAACGCAAGCCGTATTCAAGGAAATTACATTATTATTAAACATAATAAATTTGAATACAGCATGATTGCACATATTATGCGGAATAGCATTACTGTAAAAATCGGTGATACGGTAAAGCAAGGTGAAATTATCGCCAAGTGTGGAAATACAGGAAATTCCTCCGAGCCGCATATCCATTTTCATCTGCAAGCGGGTACAAATCTATTTTTATCCGCAGGACTTCCGATAGCGTTTACTAATATAAACGCGCAAGATAAGAAAAATTATGATGTGTTGGATAAACGCTCATGTGCCGACAATCTACAAATGGTAGGCAATAAAAGCTATATTGGTCGTGGGCTTGAGGTTGAAAATACAACAGCGATATAAAATTTCCTTGCGTGGGGGTGCGACATGGTTATCGCTACCGAATTATTATCACTAAACGCACACCGCACAGCAAAAAATATAACCCAAAGGCACTCACGCACAGCGGCAAGGTTAGCTTCGGGAAAGAGAATAAACGCGGCGGCTGATGATGCCGCAGGGCTTGCCATTTCCGAAAAAATGCGGGCGCAAATAAGGGGCTTAGACCAAGCCTCCCGCAACGCACAAGATGGAATAAGTCTAATACAAACAGCGGAAGGCTCTCTTTCCACCATCAATGAAATGGTACTCCGTATGCGGGAGTTAGTTGTACAAGCGGCAAACGATACCAACGCCCACGACCCAAGTAATAATGCACAAAGCGACAGGCAACAAATTCAACGCGAACTTGACCAAATTATGCAGGAAATAAACGCCGTAGCCCACAGAACAGAATTTAACACAAGGACTTTGCTTGATGGGAGTATCGCCCGAAATAATGATTTTATTGGATTGGCGGCTACCGCTTTTTCAACCTTAATGGCATTTTCGGAAACGCCCTTAGAATCATACAACCCATTGGCGTATGACTTGTCGGAAAACACTATTCTTGTGCATGACCGCATAAATAACGGTTGGCTTCCCGATTCTGTAGGGAGCGTTAGCGAACAGGCATATTTACAGGGTACTATCAACCCAACGCAAAACCATGTTCTTGCCACGCTTGAAATGCGCCCCGGTACGGCGGCGGTTACAATAGGGATTGGATTAGTTACAGGCGTACCCATAGGAACAACCCCCGAAAAACTGTTAGGCTTGGTGTTAATTGCCCCCGATGGTACACGGTTTGGGCTTGGCGGTGATTTTTTTGGTGGCGCAGATGAAAACACACCGCCGCTAACGGAATTTGACCTTAATACGATTATTGCAGACATTGGCGACTTTTTTGACGTTGGAATTATGAATATAAACTTGGGAAATTATCCTTATAATACGCAGTTGGTGAATCACGGTAGATTTTCTCATACAATGACATTTGGCGGTATTCGTTCGGAAGCGGTTGGAACTTGGCAGATAATCGCAGAAAGCCACACCACAACCCCTATGGATTTGGATATAAATATACTTGTGACAAGGCATTTTAACGACCCCTCGGACGCATTTATAACCCCACCAATTTATCCGACACCGCCACCCCCGCCGCCACCGTTGCGTGAATCTGGTCCGATATGGTTACAATTAGGTGCAAATGTCGGTCAAGGGTTGTTTATTGGTATAAACGCCATGCACACAGAAGCATTAGGCGGTCAACACGGTGACTTGATGGATTTAATCAATGTGCTTGAAACTTGTGGGGTAACTATTTCGCGGCAACTGATTTATTTAGACAATGCACTGGCTCATGTAAGCGGTGAAAGGGCATATTTGGGTGCTATACAAAATCGCCTCGAATTTAACATACACAACCTTGATGTTTCCTCGGAAAACTTACAAACTGCCAAATCCCGCATAAGTGACGCGGATATGGCAAGGGAAATGATGAATTTTACTATGCTAACCGTCATTAAAAATGCGGCATTAACCATGATAGCGCAAGCCAATAGCCGCATTGATACCGTGATACAGTTATTGAGATGAAAGGCAATACGTTCATAAATTTAGAAAATTAAAGGGTTGTGATAATTTATTACCTTGCCCTGTGGTAAATAAAAAAAACCGCAGTAACGGCAGGGGGCATATTGCGCCCAAAAACAAAAACACAGCCATGCGGCGGTTTTGATAAATAAAAATCAAAGCCGCCGTTTTCTTTTGAAAAAAATCGGACTTCGGAGGGTGTATTAAATGCGCCCTTTAATCGGCAGACGGTGGCATTAGGAGTGCGCCGCCATGCCCCGTAAACCCCTGTATCAAAAAATCATACACGGTGGCTTGTTAAAAAAAGTCGTATCGTTTTACAGGCATACATACGCCCTATAGATGAACTATTTTATGTGCCTATATGTTTTATTCTGTGTCACGCCCGATTGGATTCCATTCAAACGGGCTTTTTTATTTACGCTAAAAAATTTTTTCAAAATTTTTTACTCCGACTTTGCCAAAAACGCATTTTCGGGGTGAGTAGTTATAGAGGGGTAAATTTGCACTCGCCACGGGCAAGAAGCCCGCCGCCTTTCTCGCTTTGCAGTTATTCAGAGCCGAGAGAGGAAACGCATGGGGATTTATTGCCTACCTTTCGCGGCTTGCGAAAGGAGGTAGGCAAAATGCCCCGAAAACATGAAGAACACAAGCAACACAGCTTTGACAGCTATTGTAAAAAGATTTTGAAATACGCCGCCCGAAATTTCTACGCAAAAATCAAAAAGCGCGGTGAGCGTGAAACGCTGTTCTCGGAAATGACGGCGCAAGACTTGGCGGCGTTATCCGCAACGGACGAGTATTTTACCGCTGAACACATTTTTTCCCTTTTGGGTGAAAGCGTTGCGGTGTCGGACTGCGACCTTGCCGAAGCGTTAAACGTACTCCCGACAGACAGGCGGGATATTGTCTTAATGTCATTTTTCTTTGACATGACAGACCGAGAAATTGCGGAACGCTTGAATATGGCGCGGCGTACTGTGGCGTATCAACGGGCAACATCACTACAGCAACTTAAAAAATTATTGGAAAGTGAGGAATAGCGCATGAAGAAAAATACCAACCACAACAAACGCCTATTACCGTTCCCCGTAATTGAATCGGCGGCAAGCGGCAACATTGGCGCAATTAACAAAGTATTGAAGCACTACGAGGGCTATATTATTGCACTCTCTACGCGGAAATTGTTTGACGAGTACGGCAAGCCCCATTTCCATGTGGACGCGGAAATGCGCCGCACACTTGAAACAAAACTTATCCTTAAAATTTTGCAATTCGACACAGCAGCATGACGGACAAGCCTGTGCGGGGTGCGTGTTTTACGCACCCCGCCACGGGCTACTTGTGGTACTTTGCCATTCTGTAAAAGCCCATTCTACGGGTGAGTTTTTACAGGCTGACAACCGATACAGCCCCACACCTTGACAAAGAAAGCCCGCAAGATAACGGCGGCGCAGAATAAAAAGCAAAACGGAAACATTCAATTTATGCCGAGCCGTGCGGCGTGTGCGCCAAGACTTCCACCGCGGGGAACGAGCGACAACCACAACGCCGTAAAGTAGATGTGGCAATCTACGGGCGAGGACGCATAAATTGGGATAATGATACTCCCGCTAAGTCACAGTCCGAGCGTTAAAAGCGTCCCCGACAATGATAGCGGTAGCGTGAGAACCACGCTAGGGTGAAATTCCCGTGAGGACGCGCCCGCGTCCGTCCGTTGGGCTTATTTACATAGACTATCTATGACAACATATAGAAATGAGGTAATAAAATGCAAACAGTACAAACACCGCCTATGCTTCGGAGTATGGATAAAAACGGTAAACGACTTGAAGCCGTTATACAGGGTAAAAAGATTATAGCGTCCTTTGCCGATACCGCAGACGATAACATTCTAAAATTAGTCAAAAAAATATTAGTTGATTCGCATACTACCAACGCCGTGCAGATTGGAAAACAACCTTTTTTGTGATATGATGGACTAGCTTAATTTTGCACCTTGAAAACATTATACTGGTCTGTTTTCTCACTAAAAACCAAAAGTTAATAGTGAGAAAGGCAGGGATTTTTTATGAAAAGAGTACAATGCCTATATAGGGTGTCCTCAAAAATCCAAGTTGACAGAAACCAAAACGGCGAAAAGAACGACATACCCATGCAAAAACAAGCGTGCCAAGAATTTGCGGCGCGGCAGGGCTGGGTAATTGTAGGTGAACACTCCGAATTGGGTGTATCGGGTTACAAAGTGTCGGCTAAAGACCGTGACGTTATCCAAGACATTCAAAAAGCGGCGATTGAGAAAAAGTTTGATGTTCTGCTTGTATTCATGTTTGACCGTATTGGGCGTATAGATAGCGAAACGCCTTTTGTGGTTGAGTGGTTTATCAATAACGGCGTAGAGGTTTGGAGTGTCAATGAGGGGCAACAACGCCTCGACAGCCACACCGACAAACTTCTGAACTATATCCGCTATTGGCAAGCGTCGGGTGAAAGCATAAAAACGTCTGTACGCACCAAAACCCGTATTTCACAAATCGCACAAGAGGGGCTATATCATGGCGGGGCTACCCCGTTGGGTTATCGGCTCGTTAAAAAAGGGCGTACCAACAAAAGGGGTTACGAAATTCACGATATAGAAATAAACCCCTACGAAGCGGAATATGTAAAAGAGATTTTCCGCAAGTATGTATATGAGGGTTTGGGCTATCTTCGTATAAGCGAGTATTTGACGGAAAGCGGCGTATTTTTCAATAACGGGAAAAGAATCACATACGCTACTGTTCGCCGTATCTTACAAACGCCATTATATACGGGCGTTATGGTTTGCGGTGATGTACGCTCGGAGTTTAACCCCGACTTACAAATTGTTGATAGTGATTTATTCCTACAAGCCCAAAAGTTGCGAGGAAAACGCGCAGAAAAACACGCTACAGCTATAAAGAATAATGAAGCAAAAGCGGAAAACACCGTACCCACGAACACAAAGGGTAACGCGCTTCTTTCGGGTAATGTGTTTTGTGCTACTTGCGGCGGTAAACTTTACCTTACTAATGGGGGTCGAGTGTACACTAAAAAAGACGGTACAGCGGTGGATTATCGTTGGTCGCGTTACACTTGTTATAACAAAAACCGCAAAATTTGTGAATGTGACGGACAAACAAGCTATACCGTTGAAAAAGTGGACGGTCTTGTTGCGGAATTTCTGTTGAGCTTGTTCCAAAACATTACAGGCTCGGTTGAAAATGAATTGATAGACAAAAGCTATCAATCCGAAGTGGCAAGTTGTAAAACCAAATTAAAAGGTGCAAACGCTGAACTTCACAAGCACAACGAAAGTCTTAAAACCCTACAGGGTGAAGTAGTAAAAGCCATTCAAGGGGAGAGTAAATTTGATTCTGCTGTGCTGAATGATTTAATAGCGCAGACTAAGGAAAAAATCCAATCTTCAACGGAAAAAGTAAACCGCCACCAATCAGAACTTGAAAATCGGAATCAATGTCTTACCGACATACAAACCGAATACAAGCGGTTGGTTACATGGGCGGAAGTTTTCCAAAGCAGTAACCCTGAAACAAAGAAAATGATAACGGCTTACCTCATCAAAAGCGTTAAGGTAAGCCGTGGTTACAAACTGGACATTGACTTCAATGTAGCATTTGAGCAGTTTTTTAATGCTTTATAGCTGTTCAATAAAGGGGTAGAATTTTTGAGTGCGTAACTCATACGCAATCGTTCAGTATTCGCAGACTTGAAGAGGCTAAGAAAATTGCACGAAATAATGCAAATTATTAACGAACGCAACCCAATCCCTGCCGGCGCATAGGCGGGGATTTTACATATCCCCCTTGCTTAACCCGTACATCGTGCTATAATTTAGCCAAAACCCCATCAACAGGAGCGGTATCTTTGGAAAACGAGCAGATAAAAAGAACCCACCGCGACACCATGTTTAGGGAAAGCTTCAAAGACCCGACGCGCTTCCTGCACCTGCTAAAATTCTGCAACAAGGAAGCCGCACACCTAACCGTTGACGATATACAACCCTTCGACTTAGAATCTACCGCAAGCGCCGTAACGATGTCTCCTTCGTTACAAAGGACAATCGCTTGCTTATCCTCGTCGAGCATCAGTCCACCAACAACCCCAATATGGCGCTTCGTCTGCTGATGTATTACATGGAACTATTACAGCTATGGTTGAAAACGCATAAGATTACACTACACAGCGAGCGCAAAATCCCCAGCCTGCCCAAGCCGGAGCTCTACGTAGCCTACAACGGCAAAGCCCCGCTGCGCGACGAGATATCCGCCTTCGAAATTAACCAACCCAACATTAAGATAAACGTGCAGGTAAAAATTAAGGACATTCACTTCGAAAAGCTGGAGGACACGAGCCCCGAAAACGGGCTTGCGGGTTACGCGTTTTTCTACAAGATATTTGACGAATGCAAGAGCAAGGGCATGACCGATGATGAGGCACTTACCCAAACACGCAATGAGTGCATTCGGCTGGGATATTTGAAGGGTTACATCGAAAAGGAGGACTTTATTATGTTTTACAAGGATTTTCTGGACTATGACAAGCAACTGGAGGTGCAAGCCGAGGAGCGCGGGGAAACTAAAGGCTTCCTTGGTGCGGCGATAAAGCTCTTGCAAAAAGGTACGAGTTTACAAGAGGTTATTAACATGCTGGACCTATCGGACAGCCAAGTAGACGACTTAACAAAACACTACGCGTAAATTTCTGTCACACCGCCAATCGAAATGGTTGGCGGTTTTCTATTCCCCCCCCCCTTAACACAAAAGCCCCCGCGGGATAACCCGCGGGGGCGATGTTTTTACAAGTGGTTTATCGTCTTATAACGAAATAATTCGAAAGCGGTCTTGCCTATCGTGGCAAAGTCGCCCGAAACTGCTCTATTCGCAGTTTCGGGTGCCACTCTGCCAAGGCCGTTTCTC
>Ga0209755_10003120_pt1 | contig 21245 bp, 13 predicted proteins | sample TergutCo191P1_FD_187301 | JGI IMG/M metagenome (GOLD analysis project Ga0209755, IMG submission 187301) | Cornitermes sp. P1 segment gut microbial communities from Petit-Saut dam, French Guiana - Co191P1 (SPAdes) (version 2) | ecosystem: Host-associated > Arthropoda: Insects > Digestive system...
TATACCCGCATCTTCCATTTCAGATATCAACTCTCTGGAAATGTACCCTCTGTCGAAAATCAATATATCTTTTTCACCTTTGATTTTGATGAACTTTTTTATGTGCCTTAACCCAAGTTGCCTTTCTCCTATTGAGAAATTATCAAGCTCTGCGTCCACTATTATGCCATCGTTTAGTTCACATAATATTGACGCTCTTGCCTTGCAGCCTTTGTTTTTTATTACGCCAAAGTGACTTGTAAAACTTTCTGTAAACTCAAGACTTATTAATGTTCCGTCTATGCCAAAAAGCCTATAGCCTTTGTAACGCTTTAACTCTTCCGAGGTCATTGCCGTCGTTTGGCTAACTTCTAATATTTCTTTAAACGCCTCCGGCGATATGTTTTGCCTGGCTTTAGATATGGCTTGTTGGCTGATTCTTTCTTCTTTATCTTGTATCTCCATGTACCTATCAAGTTCTATTTGTACGGCCTTTTTTACCATGTTCAACAAAAATATTACTACGCTTGTAAATCCCATCTTACGACTCCTTGTGAAATGCTTCCGTCTTCTCCTGTGCCGTTCCTTGAATGTTTTATCTTGCAGTAAAAACCTTAAACCCATTAGCGTTTTTTCTATTAACTTTTTTTCATTATGTTCATCCTTTCTTGTTCTACTTTAACATACTTTTGCTTAAGTTGTTGGCATTGAGCGTCAAACAGAGGCGCGTCTGTTTGACGCTTACACCATTACACAAAGAGGAGAAACAACAAATGTAATTATCAATTCACCTCTCCCAAATGGTATGGGTACACCACTAAACGTAAACGGCATTACATTTGTGCCTGTGCGCTATGTATCTGAAACAACAGGCGCAACAGTTCGTTGGGATGGCGCAAATAACGCAGTCTATATTTATCAGTAAACCCCAAATTTAATACCAAGCTGAAAGCGACTTGTGATAAAAATTGCAAGCCGCTTTTTTTATTCGGTTGCAACAGGCGCGGTATTACAATAAAATGGGGTAAAATTTTGAAACGTTTGCAGAATACAAGGGGTAAATAGATGCAACAAGGGAAAAAAGAAAAAAACCAAGGCGGCGGTATGTCCTTCGGGCGGCGGCCGGGAATGCCCGTGGAGAAGGCCCAGGATTTTAAAGGCGCGATGAGGCAGCTTTTTACGTATCTTGGTGCGGAAAAGGGTGTGATGGCGGCTACGGCTGTTGTTGCGGTGGCGGCTACGGTTATGGGTGTGCTTGCGCCGAGGGTGCTTGGTACGGCTACGGATGAGATTGTTTCCGGGTTTATGCGGATTTCGCAGGGGGTTGGCGGATTTGATTGGGACGCCATCGGACAGATTATGCTTATCATGGTCGGATTGCATTCGCTTAATATAATTTTTAACTATGTGCAGGGCTATATTATGGCGGGGCTTAGTATGCGCATTACGTACAAATTGCGTACGCAAATTAGCGAAAAAATCCACCGCCTTCCGTTAAAATATTTTGATAAAAATTCGCACGGCGACGTGCTTTCGCGGATTACTAACGACGTGGATACCCTCTCCAACACGCTAAACTCTGGGCTTTCGCAAGCCTTGATGAGCGCGGTGCAGGTGGCGGGTATCATTATTATGATGTTATCCATGAGCCTGCCGCTTACGCTGGTGGCCATGACAATATTGCCGCTTTCGGGCATATGTATGGGAATCATCGTAAAAAAATCGCAAAAATATTTTAAGGCGCAGCAAGAAAATCTCGGCAAACTCAACGGCCATATCGAGGAAATGTTCACAAGCCACGTGATTGTAAAGGCCTTTAACGGCGAAAAAAACTCCGTCTCGGAGTTCGACAAGCATAACCAAAGGCTATACCACGCAGGTTGGAAGGCTAACTTTCTGTCGGGCATAATGATGCCGATTATCAACTTTATCAGTAACCTTGGCTACGTTGCAATCGTTGTAATCGGCGGTGCTTTCGCGCTTAGCGGGCGTATGACTATCGGTGGGATTCAGGCGTTTATCCAGTATACGCGGCAGTTTGGACATCCTGTTTCGCAGCTTGCGGGCGCGGCCAGTGTTTTTCAGCAGACTGCGGCGGCGGCGGAGCGGGTTTTTGCTTTTCTTTCGGAGGGGGAGGAAGAGGAAACCGCAGAGGCTTCGCCTCCGCACCTCCGCGAACTTTTTGAAAAAAGTTCGACAAAAACTTTAGCATTTGAGGGGCGGGTGGCTTTTGAGAATGTATTTTTTGGATATACGGACGATAAAATTGTGATTCGTGATTTTACTGCTGCTGTGGAGCCGGGGCAGAAAATTGCCATTGTTGGGCATACGGGTGCGGGTAAGACTACTATTGTAAAGCTGCTTATGCGGTTTTATGATGTTACATCGGGTAAAATTTTGGTGGACGGTGTGGATATTAGGGATTACTCGCGGGATGGCCTGCGCTCGCATTTTGGGATGGTTTTGCAGGATACTTGGCTGTTTAATGGCTCTATCGCTGATAATATCAGGTACGGTCGGTTAAATGCTACCGACGAGGAGGTTAAAAATGCCGCAAAGGCTGCACAGGCGCACCATTTTATCCGCACCTTTCCCGATAGCTACAAAATGCAAATTAACGAGGAAGCCGATAATATTTCCGCAGGGCAAAAGCAGCTTTTAACAATTGCGCGGACGATTTTGGCCGACCCGGATATTCTTATTTTGGACGAGGCGACAAGCAATGTGGATACGCGTACAGAGGTGCAAATTCAGCGAGCAATGGATAATCTGATGAAGGGGCGCACATGCTTTGTAATTGCCCATCGCCTATCTACCATACGCAGCGCAGACATGATACTCGTAATGCATGAGGGCGATATCGTAGAGCAAGGTACGCATGAGAGCTTGCTTACAAGCGGCGGCGTATATACGCGGTTGTATAACAGTCAATTTGATGTAGTGGAATAGGGGCTTTAATTACCCGTTTCAGTATTGACGCGTAATGTATAATCCGCTACAATTCGAAACATGGAGCAATAAACTGGACAGGTGAGGGAACACAATGTCTAACATGGTGGTACGTACAAATGTATTTGCCCTAAATGCACACAGGAATTTGACTAATGTGGGGCTTAGTCAGCGGACAGCGGCACAAAGACTTTCTTCGGGCTTCAGAATCAACAGTGCGGCAGATGATGCCGCAGGGCTTGCTATTTCCGAAAGTATGCGTGCGCAAATCCGTGGATTGGACCAGGCGAGCATAAATGCCCAGGACGCCGTAGGGCTAATCCAAACTGCGGAAGGTGCGATGGCTACCGTAAGCGATATGGTTATCCGTATACGCGAGCTTTTGGTGCAAGCTTCCAATGATACATATACATCTGCACAGCGTGGCATGATACAAGTAGAAATAGACCAGCTTATGCAGGAAATCAACGACGTTACATTTCGTACGGAGTTTAATACACGCACGCTTTTGGCAGGCGGGCTTACGGGCGGCGGCGGGCAAACATTTCCTATTTCGTTGCAATGGAAATTATTTGACCAAGCGCGGGTGGTAGGCATAGCCACCGACCGTGGCACGCTACAGCCAAACAACCGCAACGAAAACAGTAAGCGACAGGACATAATAAATTTACAAAACGAGTTTAATGGTTTTCTCAAGGGTGTGGCAAACAGGCAAATAAACGCAGGGATTTTAAACCGCAGCGATTTCGATTTTAACTTTATGCATTTATCATCCTTTGAGCCGCTAAACGCCAATACGCCTGCTTCGTCGGAAGGAAATATAAACATACTGCAATCAAACGGGCTAACCGGCTCCGAAGTCCAGCAGCTTAGAAGCCTAACCAACCGCCTAAACAACGCGGTACAAGAAGCCGTACGGACTGCATTTGAAATCTACGAGATAACAAATGACCAAATCCGAGCATTGGGCGGCCGCGCCGCAAGCAACAACGACGGTACAAATGTTTTTATAAACGCGGCAATGGATGATTGGTTTATTAATCATTATTTAAACTGGGAGCAGCTTTATTCCGGCGGAGAAGCTTATTTTACGTGGTATCAGGGTGGCTTTGACGCCGACGGCAGCCCAAACCCGCTAAGAAACAGCGCGTTTACCGAACTCTATCCCGAAGGCAGAAACGGTGCATCGGAGTCACTTTGGCATGTCGTAATGTTTACGGGCATGGGAATGGGCATATATCCGGGGGTTAGCCCCTTTGACGAGATTGTCGAAAACATATTTAACATACAGGCAAATGTTACATCCACGGAGCCTACCGATACCCCGGAAATGGCGTATCTAAACCGTGCCTTTAGGCTGCTTGTCGGCTTTGAAATGAAGACGGGTGAGCGGGTTGCCGCACATACCGACTTGCGCATTCCGTATGCGCAGCAAACGTCGCTAACCTCTTTTTCTGCCGCATGGGAATCCGAAGCAGCCGCACGTCGCTCATTAATGGCGATAAACCATGCAATCGGCGCAAACAATTTTATATCCGGCTCGGTATATCCCCAGCTTGGCGCGCTTATAACTTTGCGGGACAGCATTATGGCGATTACGCCGCCATTTACCCCGGGAAGCCCCGCTATGACGGCTCTTAATGCCGCCGGTACTGCAATAGCGACACTTAACGGAATGGCTATCCCGCCACCTGTACCCGCAGGCGTCCCTGCCGCGCTGTGGAATACTGTATGGGGGCAATTAAACAGTGTTATTAGTAATGCAAACGCTCATAACATTATCGCCGCAAGCAATGCATATTTTGCAAATACTCCTGCTCTTACCGCGCTGGCAGGACTGCCTTCGATTAGCCCTGCCGCGGCTCTGCCTGCGACTGTTATAAATGCAATCACTGCTGTAGGCGGCGTAATTACCGGCTCTCCCGGTGTTGGTTTAAATATTCCGCCGTTTAATGTAATTACGCCTTCTTTAACCGACTCCGGGGTCGCAGGCTTACCCCTTATAGGGCCTACCCCAAGCCCGCCGCTTCCTGCGGTTTTAGGTACACCCACAAACGCCGACCCTCCGGGCATACCGGCCGCAGGCTCTATAGGTGGATTACCCACCGTTCCCGGCTCAAGTGCTGTTAACTATGTATCTGCAAGACAAGCCGCGACCAATCTGGTAAACGCCCATACGCTTTACACAAATAATCGTATCGCACTGCTTAGCGTCCCCACCGCTCCTATTACAGCGGGCGCACCAAACCCTGCAATAGAAGCCGTACGCCAAGCCGCTCAAAACCTGCGCGGGATTTTGCCCATGCCTGCCGCTTTAAATGTAGTAATCAACACCGCTATAGGTGTAGGAAACAATGCCGGTGCGTACGGCGCACTTCGCGCCGCAGAAGCTAATTTTCTGGATTACACACATCCCAATTATCAAAACCAGGCGGTATTTAACGCTGCCGTTAATGCTTTTAACGCAGCCATCGTCAACGTGACTACAAACGCAAACGCAACAGTATCAAATCTTTACACCGCATTCCAAACCGCTGCCACCGCCGCGCATACTGCCACTACAAATGTGTTTGCAAGCACCATAAACAGCTTCCGAACAGCAGCAAATAATGTAATAACCGCTACTGTTAACGCCCGCACAAATGCAAATATGACCGCATACAATGCCGCATTAGTTGCATATGCCCACGCAACCCGCGCCTTGGATACCGCTATCCATGCCGCAAACAACTCCGTAGAAGCAAATGCGTGGGAATCACTTTCTGCGATAATTGTCCCTTCCGTCCCCGGCCCGCCGTGGCCTGTGTTAGCCCCCGGCCAATCGCCTTTCCCCGGTATCTCAAACCCACCAAGCCCGCAGCTTACCCGCTCCGATGTAGATTTTGATTCGCCTGTTGCCGCCGCCTATATCGCCGCACGCAACGCGCTTGCCGCATTTTCTCCCGGCCCCGGGCAGGCTCATAATCTGCCAATGGTTTTTCCTCCTGTATCGCCGCCGACGGTAAGGACAACACCGCCACGTTCTACTACGTTACCGGCTCCCGCTTCGCCACAAACGGCGGCTGCACCGCCGCTTTCTACAGGTACGTTGCTTTCACCGTCGCCTATTCCTCCGTGGACTGCTCCTGGCACTAATGCCCTCGCAAACACCGCAGTAAGTACCGGCGGCACTACAGTAATCCGAGGTGCCTCGGGTCAGTTGTATCGCTCCATGATGGAAGCCAAACAAGCCGAATCCACCCCCTTCGACATCCCGCGCTACGGCTTTGTATCCCGCTTGGAAAGCTTGTTAGACAAGGCTCTGGGAGCGTTCGGCACGGTAAACCTCGAAGGCAATGCCATGTGGTTTCAAACAGGCGCGAATGTAATGCAGGGTACAGTTCTCCAGCTAAAGGGAATGCACACAGGTATTCTCGGTGGCGGCAGGGGCGACCTTTCGCTGCTCATTGACGCCCGAGAAAGCAACGGAATCCACATCTCCGAACAACTCGAAATTATCGACCGCGCCGAAGGCATAATAAATTCCCAGCGCGCCCAGCTTGGCGCAGTTCAAAACCGCTTGGAGTTTACACGCCAAAGCGTAGACATTTCCTCCGAAAACCTAAGCACGGCAGAATCCCGCATACGCGACACAGATATGGCACTGGAGATGATGAGGTTTACACAAGCGCAAGTTCTGCAACAAGCAGGGATTGCCATGCTTGCACAAGCCAATCAATTGCCGTCGGCCATATTACAGCTTTTGCAATAAAAAAATTTCTCCAAAAAATTATTTTTCCAGCGAAGCAAGCCCTTTTATCAATATTTCAACCGCAAAATCAAAGGATTCCTGTACCGGAACAGGGTCGGAAAAGCAATTGTTTTTGTCGATTGAACAAAACCCCTGCAAAAAACTACGGAACATTCGGCTTGCGTGGATTTTTTCGTTTTCTCCCAGGTTGTACCCGGCTAAAATCATTGCAACAAGCCGAGCAAGGTCGTCGGTTGTTTGTTCTGCCTCTTGTGAGCTGTTGCGGTTTAGCCACATCATAGCATCAAACACGCCGGGGTTAGCCATTATATAATCACGATATGATTTACACATGGCTCTTACCGCCTCGTCACCGGATTTTCCGATGGCGGACATTGCTACAGAATTACCAAGTTGCGACCAGCCATAGAGCATGACAGAATTTCGTAGCTCATCAAGCCCTTGTATATGGTTATACAAAGATGGTGAGCGGATGCCCAGTTCTTTTGCCAGCTCTTTGAGTGTCACCTTCTCAAGACCGTTTTTGTTAGCCATGCCGGCCGCTACTTGGGTTATCATTTGTTTGTCAATCTTTGCCATAAGGGCACCCCCGAAACTAATGGCTCTACATTTATAACTAACTTGGTTAGTTTTGTCAAGACAAATTTTGGCTTAACTCGACTTAATCTAAAATTCGTCGCGCACGTAGCTGCCCGCACGCCGCATTTATATCCCCGCCAAGGCTTCTGCGAATGGTAACGGGGGTATTTTTTTCTTGCAAAATCGCTGCAAATTTTTCTACCTCACGGCGTGGGGTAGGGGAGAATTCGGAGCGGGCTTTGTTTATAGGAATTAAATTTACATGGCACAAAATACCCTTCAGCAGCTTGGCCAGTAATTTTGCGTGCTGCACGCTATCATTTAATCCATGAGCCAACGCGTATTCAAAGGTTAGACGGCGGCCTGTTTTTTCGGCGTAGTGGCGGCAGGCCTGCATTAGCTCCGCAAGCGGGTAGGTTTTTGCTATCGGCATTAGCATTTCGCGGGTTTCGTCGGTGGGCGCGTGCAGAGAAATCGCAAGGGTGATTTGCAGCGTACGCTCGGCAAGCTCATAGATTTGCGGCACAAGCCCGCATGTAGAAACGGTTATGTTGCGCTGGCTAATATTTTTTCCTTTGGGATGGCTGATTAGCTCCAAAAATCTCAGGGTCGCGTTGAGGTTATCCAGTGGCTCGCCACAGCCCATAAGCACAATGTTTTTTACGTCTTCGCCCGCATTATAAACCTGCGCCAAATACTCCCCCGCCGTTAGATTCCGCTGAAACCCCGACTCCGCGCTTGCACAAAACCTACACCCCATTTTACACCCCGCCTGTGTAGAAATACATACGGAGTTACCGTGCTTATAACGCATTAAAACGGATTCCACAAACACATCATTACTTATTTTAGTCAAAAATTTTTCGGTTTTATCATTTTTGGAAATTAATTTTTCCACCACGGAGATTTTTGGAATAAAAAACATCTCCCTAAGCTCGCTACGAAGCGTCCTTGGCAGATTTTCCATTTCTCCAAAGGAAGTCGCATTTCTGCGGTGCAGCCACTCAAATATTTGGTCTGTGCGATATTTTGGCATTTTCGGCAAAAGCCCTGCTATTTCTTCGTGCATTAGCGACATAATATCAATTTTTTTCATAGGTTAAAATTCCCTTCAAAAAGTGGTATAATCGGGGGCAGGGGTGTTTTAGATGAGCCAAATAATACAGCTAAACCAAAGTTTAATCAATAAAATAGCGGCAGGCGAAGTAGTAGAGCGTCCGCTGAGCGTAGTAAAAGAGCTGACAGAAAACGCGATAGATGCAGGCGCGACCGTAATCACCGTAGAAATCCGCGACGGCGGGCTTACGAGCATACGGGTTACGGATAACGGCGGCGGGATTTCTGCGGAAAATCTACCCCTTGCATTTGCGCGGCACGCGACCAGCAAAATAGCCAGCTTCGACGATTTGATGAGTGTGCAAACGCTGGGCTTTAGGGGTGAGGCGTTGTCCTCCATTGCCGCAGTTGCGCAGGTGGAAATGATAACAAAAACCACCCAAACGCTTACAGGCGCACGGGTAGAAATCCACGGCGGGCAGGTACTTTCCAACAAAGAAATCGGCTGTGCCGATGGCACTACTGTAATCGTTTCAAACCTATTTTACAATACACCCGCACGCAGAAAATTTGTAAAAAAGCCCGCGACCGAGGCGGGATACATCGCATTTTGTCTGGAACGCCTTGCGCTTGGCAATCCGTCCCTTGTATTGCGGTATATAAATAACGGGCAAATCGTCTTCCAAACCACAGGCAACGGCGACCTAAAGGCAACAATGTTAAACATATACGGCCGAGAAATCGCCACAAAAACAGCCACAGTAAAAGCCACCGCAGACACACCCGCAGGCGAAGTACACCTGCACGGTCTCGTAGGCAAGCCCGAAATCGCCCGTGCAAACCGTCGCCACGGCAGCTTTTTCATAAACAGCCGCTACATAGAAAGCAAGCTAATCACCCGCGCCATAGAAAGCGCGATGAAAACAATGCTGCCAAACGGCAAATTCCCCGTGTACACGCTAAACCTAACAATGCCCCACGACGCACTGGACGTAAATGTCCATCCCACAAAAATGGACGTACGCTTCGCCAACGAAGAAGAAATATTCAGCTTCATAGAAGACGCCGTCCGCGACGCACTCGAAGAAAACAATCTAATCCCAACAGCACGTATAATAAAAAGGGCAGGGGAAACCCCATCAAAACCCGAAGCGGAGCAAATCCCACTACCATACGAGCGCGTGAAGACACCGGAGCCACTGGAGCCGGGAGAAATCCGAATCCAAAATCCCGCTCCGCCCTCCACACCGATTCCCATACGAGAATTATCCCTACGCGAAGACCGCCACATCGCCCCTGTCCCGCAATCCCCACCCGAAAAACCATTCACCCATTATCAAATCCACGGACTTATTTTCCAAACATACTGGCTTGTACAGCAGGGCGACTCACTTTATGTAATAGACCAGCACGCCGCCCACGAGCGCGTGCTATACGAAGAATTTTTGCAAAAAGCCCAAGACGAGACCATACACGCGCAAAATCTCCTAACCCCGATTACACTGCGCCTAACCCCACGCGAAAAGCAAGCTTTGCACGACAATAAGCAGCTTTTCTCACGCTTTGGCTTCGACATCTCCGACAACTCGGAAGCACCCGAAATCCTTTCCGTCCCCTTCCTGATGAAAGGTCCTCTATCCTCCTCATTTTTCGCAGAATTACTGGACAAAATAGACGAAGCAGGCTTTGCCAAAAACAGCCCCTACACCCACAAAACCGAAATAATAGCAATGGCAGCCTGCAAAGCCGCAGTAAAAGCCGGCGACAACCTACAAGAATCCGAAGCCCACGCCCTAATCGAGCAGCTACTGGAGCTAAACAACCCCTTCACATGCCCCCACGGCCGCCCCACGATTATAGAAATCACAAAAAAGGAACTGGAGCGGCGGTTTAAGCGGTGATTTTGCTTGACTTTATTACGCAATCTTGTTGTAATTGATTCAAATACTGAATAGAGGTGTACAGATGATACATTCTATAGAATCGGTAAAAAAAATAATAATACCAATACTTAATGACAGTCCTATAGTGCGTGTTATAGTGTTTGGGTCGTATGCTCGGGGAGAGCAAGTAGAAACCAGCGATATCGACATGGTGATTGACAGTAACGGTGTGCTAAAGGGATTAGATGTATTTACATGGATTCACAATATTGCAAGTGTATTGCCGATACCTTCTGATATTTACGAGTTAAGAGAAATAAAAATCGGCTCAAATTTACAAAAAATCATACAAGAGGAGGGTGTTGTGATATATGACCAAACGGGATAAAGCCCATGTTGAAAATATGCTAATGTTTGCCCTCCGCATTCAGCGTCGTATAAAGAATGTTGACTTGGCAACATTCTTGGACAACGAGGAAAAACAGGATTTGATACTGTATCCGATGGGACAGCTAGGTGAAAACGCAAATAAAGTTAGTGAAAGCTTTAGGGATGAACACAACCATATACTGTGGAATCCCGTGGTTGGCGTACGCAATAGGATTTTTCATTCCTGATACTTATAGACCAATTGACGGAGGTATTGAATCGCAGTTGAATCAAAGGAAAACCAACCATGAGCAAAAAAATCATAATAATCGGCGCAGGTATTGCGGGGCTAACTGCGGGTATATATGCAAAGCGCAGCGGTTTTGATGTAACCTTAATTGAAAAGCACAGCATAACAGGCGGCATGTGTACCGCATGGAAGCGCAAAGGCTACTTATTCGAAGGCGCAATGCACTGGCTAACGGGTTCAAGCCCAAAAACAGAAGTAAATAAAATTTGGCGCGATACAGGGGCATTAGATGATAGCGTACCGATATTTTTACATGACCATTTTAATAGTGTGGAATGTAACGGAAAAACTATTTACTTATACAGAGATATTGAAAAAACAGCAAAGCACCTACTTTCCATTGCGCCGGAGGACGCAGCCCATATCCGTCAACTTGTAAAAGATATAAAGTCTCTTTCCAAAATGCAAATGCCCATTATCGACATAAAAGGTGTTAAAGCGGCAAACCCAAAAGCTATGTCGTTAGGCTTCATGTTTAAAATGCTACCCGCATTACCTAAAATGAACCGACTGGGTAAATTATCCTGCCACGAATATATAATGCGATTTTCACATCCGGGTATTAGGCGGCTTCTGCGTATTGTGCCGGACGAGTATCAAGCGCGTAGTTTTATATTCACACTCTCCACACTAAACAATGGTGACGGCGGATACCCGGAAGGTGGTTCTTTGGCAATGGTAAAACGGATGGAAAAAACCTTTACCGACCTAGGCGGTAGCCTGCTTTTAAATACACAGGTACAAGAAGTCAACATCGAAAACGGAACTGCGGTTGGCATAACCTTAAACGATAAAATCCTAACTGCGGATGCGATAATAGTGACGCAAGAAACTATATCGGCAATAAACCAATTATTTTCAAAGCCTCTTGATGACCCGTGGATTGCGGTACTTAGGGAAAATACAAAGTCTACGATATGTACATTTATCAGCATAGGCGTTCGTGCTGAAATGCCCGAAACCACAGTACCGGAATGGAAATTAAGCACTCCTATAACCTACGCGGGCAAAACATTAGAATATCTTAGCTTCAACAGCTATGCCGGGGAGGGGTACGCGCCTAAAGGCGGCACAGCCATCACAACGGCATTTTTAGACGACACATATGATTTTTGGAAAAATGCAAAGGATAAAGGTATATACGAAGAAGAAAAACAAGCCCTGGCCAAGCAAATAAGCCAAGCCTTGTGTGAAAAATATCCACAAGCGGCAGGCAACATTGATGTAATAGACATCGCAACACCACTCACCTACGAACGCTATACAGGCGCGCATCGTGGCTCGTGGATGACCGCAATCGGAGTAGGGGATAAAATGAAGCCCTATCCGACTACAGCCAAAGATGTCCGAGGGTTATATTTTGCAGGCCACCGTCTAATCCCTCCCGGTGGGCTTCCGGCGGCGGCATTAAGTGGGCGAAACGCAGCGCAGTATGTTTGTCGGCAGTTTAATGTTGAGTTTCATTAAAGGCCTAACATCCTTATCTTGATTCTTCTGGGTATCAACGATACGCCCTTGGTCTTGCCCTTTGCGTTGTGATTCCATTAATATCTCCTTAATATACACCGATTTTCTGCTTGCAATTATACTGTATCAAAACTACTTACGCAATTCCTGTTTCATTCCCGCAGCTTCGTCCCACGGCGGGCGTGTCCATGTAAAATCTTGAAAAACTCCGCTCACGATTAGGCGAAAAATAAACCCCCACGGTGTGACGCAGCAAAAAAGGAACGCCAACCGGACGAGTGTTTCCGGTTGGCGTTTGTTCGAAGGATATTGTGGAAAATATATAAATATAGACCACTCTGTTTAAATTGCCCTAGAGGGCGGGAAAACTCTTGCTGAGATAATAACCAATCTCATCCTTTTTCGTTTCAAACTTATGCAGTCCCATAAAAGAAGACGAAAATTCATCATATTGCTTCTCTGTGGTTACAGGGTATGGCCGGAAAAACGTATTTAGATTGTGAGCGTAAATGGGGTACAATCTTAGCTCCGGTTTCTTTCCGGTAAATAAGATTTGTGCGGCGATGCCGTAAGGAGATTGTCCGGAAGCATCTAAGTCAATTCCGGTTGTATTGAAAACAAAATTACCTATTGAATAGATACATAATTTCCCGTTCACATGTTCGGCACCGATAGGAATATGCGGGCCATGTCCAATGATGATATCTGCTCCGGCATTAACAGCCTTTGAAACAATATGTCGGAGATGTAAATGCTCTGTATTAAAATCAGTTGACCAATGCGGGGAGAAAATAATGAACGCATCCGGATATTTTTTACGATATGCGCATATTGTTTGCCACAAAGAAAGATTTTCAAGTAAATTTGTCCCAAAAGCTGCACCTGTATTTGCTCCTAAACAATAATGCTTAAACAGTTTGTGACGCTTCTCTGCAAAATAGCAATATGCATTAAATATAATAACTTTACGCCCTGATTGCGTAAACTCCAGAAGTAGCGGCTTCTCGGCCTCGTCAATGTTGTTACCTATACCAATCGGGTTTAATCCGGCTTCTTCAAAGTATCGCCTTGTTTGTCTACATCCTACTGCTCCAAAATCCATAGCGTGATTATTGGCAAGCATAACGGCATTAATGTTTACTTGTTTGTAACATGCAATTGTTTTTTCCGGATGTGCGCCCAAAACAAAATCAATGTACTTGCCTGTTTGCTGTGTTTGGTCATAAACCGGAGACAGAACGCATTCTGAGTTTACTATATTGAAAGAATTCCTTGACATTAATGGTGCGACTTTTTCAAAAGAGTAAGCATAACCTGCATCGCCGTATCTTTGGATGGGGTCGTCTATGCCTCTAACTATACGCCACTTTGTATAACGTTCGCCGCAGTAGGTATCTCCAAATAGGGTTACCCCATCACCATCAAAAAACAAAAATTTGCTATGAGGCTCCGATACCTTAACACGTACACGGAATATGGCTTCCATCAAAAGATGGTCACGCTCCAGATGTGTTTTTGCACCGCATACAACAAAATATATGACTTCGTCTCCATAGTCACATAGGCAAATTGTGTTGATGTACTCCCCGGTTGAATATGACAGATAGCGTGTAATAGGTGTTGTTTCCAATATGCTGTCTGTTTCATAATATTTATCTTTGCATTGCACGTTTTTTTGAATAAGCATGTTATTTAAATCAAAAGATAATAGTTGCACCGCTACTTTGAGCAACATATCCTGAGTAAAGTATTGTGGATTTTCCTCGTAAAACCTTCCGGTTATATTTTTAATTGCACCGCTTGGAATCCCCCAGCCCTCACCTATCTTACTTAATGCATTGACTGTGCTATTTTTTGAGTTATTTATTTTTTTAACATGACTCGAAAGTGCAACGATGGCATCCGGAGAATTATTGATTAACGCAACTTTGAAAAGTGTTAATAAAGGAACTTTTTCATGTACAGTAAGTCCTAATGCGCCCGGCTGGTTTGATTGGTCTGCCGCACGTTGAGTTACTGTCACTTTATCAAGCCACGACAGCTTTCCTTTTCTGATAAGGTCAAGGAGATAATACACAAAAATAGGAAATCCCAGACCACCATCATGTTTCTTATCAGTATCACCTTTTTGCCAAACTACTCTATTTTTATCCGCTGAAAAGGCTGTACAGGCAACACTACCGGACATTACTTACCCCCCATTTTGTTAATATATTCTGCGTCTTTTGGTGACAGATAAGCACTGCTGCAATCCACTTTAATACCATCGGCCTTAGCTCTTTTTACAAGCCTTGCAGCCAACTCTCTCATATTTTTTGTATAAGGAGCGTTTAAATTACTTGATAACATAATCACGCTATTAAATTCTTTTGCTATATTATAAAACCCGTCTATATCAGTTTTATTGTCATTAAGACCTTCGATAAAAATGTATTTTGTTATTAATCGTGTTTTTTCAATAGGATATTTTCTGAGGTTTTCCAATACCCTGTTAAATGCGTTGTTTTGCTTAACCTTAAAAAATGTGTCAGCGGTACCTGAATCTATTGAAGTTGTTATTTTTTTTACACGACCATTCTCAATTAATGTTGCAAGCTTTTCTTTATAGATAGAACAATTAGAAACAAGGATTATTTTCCATTTATTTTTGAGCAGAATATCTAATATCTCGTCACATTGTTTGTATGCGCAAAATTCCCCGTTTGCAAGCTGCACGGTGAAATCTTCTCGGTCAAACTCTTTCATTTCGGAGATTTGTGATAAGATTTCATACGTAGATAATGCATTTTGGTCATTTGTTTGATTTTTTAAGGCGTGTTCGCAAAAACAATAAACACACCTAAAATTACAGATATCTCCCGGTTGGTTTGAGCCGAAGTTTATTTCATTTAACTGTACTGATTTGCGATAGAATCCACCTTTAAGCATATGGCATTTATCGCAATCGTTAGGTCTATTGCGCCTTACATCATCAACCAGCTTTGTCGTGTACTCCTGCCACTGTGCAAATCGTTCTTTTATTGTGCCGGAGGTTTTTATTGTTGGGGCTTGCCCGGTTATGCAACAAGGAGAAAAGTTATTACTACGATAGCTTATAAACTTACCCAAATATCTACAGCCTTTGCGGTACTCTAAGTCGGCTTCCAAGAAGTATATGTTTTCGGGATTAACCTTTTTTGCCATAGCTTTGGCGGTTTTGTCCGCCTTGCGATATGTTACCCATATCTTGGCAGCGGGATAACGCTTTAGTGCCTCATCTAAAGATACTACTTCGTATTTTTCAAGTAGTTTACTTGGAAGTTTTTTTAGATTCGTTTCACTTTCTGCAAAAATGTTTGGTTGTCCGGCAACATCTATCCATTTGTTGATTCTTTCGTTTACAGCTTTTTCTGACGCTATTCCATAAAAAATATTTGTATAATCAGGCATTTATATTTCTCCTTAGCATTTCATTTAACAACAAACAAAACCCCGACAAGTTATGCGCTACATGGTCGTTTCGTACATTAAATACGTTATGCCTCACGAATACACCGTTAAGTACTGTTTGGGGTGATTTGAAGTACATCGCTGTTTCCGGGAACATGATTGAGTTCATTTGCATGTCGGTGCGGACGGGGATTACGCGGTAGAGCCTGTCTATGTCGTAGTTTGTTAGTATTTTTTCTTTTCCCCGCTCTTTGATATTTTTTATCATTACACATACCGCGCCGAGCAGCTCTAAAAATGTGTGGTAGGCTGTTATGCGTGTTTCATAAAATTTCAATCTGTGGAAGGCATTTTTAAGACCGAATTCATAGTAGCGGTCGTCGTCAACTACGGCGGTTAACTCGTTTGTGCAATAGGCCAGCCAGTGGTCGCAGTGTTCCCAGTAGTCGTTTTTGAGGAAGAAATCAAAGGCTTTTTTTACGCTGTTTACCCATTTTTCGTTATTGTCGAGCCAATAAAGACGCATAAGTGCGAATGCTGCTTCGCCCGAGTAGTATACGATTCTGAATTCGTCAACTTCGCCCAAGTCGGGGTACTTCCAAACATGGAAGAACCGGCCTGTTTCGGCGTTTTGCATGTGAAGAATGCCCTCACCGAGTTCTTGTGCGATTTTTGCATACTTGCCACCGTCTTCGTCTTTGCCGAAAATCTCTATGCAGCGGCATAGTGCAATCACCGCGACCCCAATCGCGCCCAATCGGATTTCTTCATCGTTAAACCAGTCAACAATGTAAGCGCGCTCGTCTACACGATGAATCATTTTTGTTATCATATACTCCCGTGCGCGCTTTAGCGGTGGTAGCAAGGATTCATTTTTTGTGGTGAGGTAGGCGTCAGCGATGCCGAGTATACCGAGGGCGTGCCTCGCAGCGTTATAGCCTTTGATTACTGTGTTGTATGTCGGAAAACAGCCGTAAAAAAACTCACCGTCTTCCTTTATTGAATTTGCGAGGTATTCTGCATTTTTATTTATTACATCAAGTATTGCATCGGGGTCATTGGCATCTATTTTGCGTCTCATATTGCAAATTTCTCGCTCGTCTATGTCGTGGATTTCTGCGCCGTCGCAAAACGCACTTGTAGTTGAAAATATTATAAAGGCCTGCGGCTTTACCAACTTGGAATTAATCGGAAGCTCTCTTGTTTCTCGAAAACGGGCGTCAAACCTTTTAAAATCAAACTCGCTTTTTGTGGTATATGGTAGTTGCTCCCACGAAATCCCGACTAAGCTGTCTATCCGCTCGTTTGCTTTTAGTGTGTATTTATCTGTTTCGTTATATTTTATCAATGCCGCGCCGTTTATTTCGTGCGGCAAAACAGCAAGCTTATAATCGTGGTCGAAGGAAATTCCGTATTTAAAATAAAATTTTCTTGTTTTATTTGCCAGCTCTGTAAATTCGGACATGCTTATAACATCTTCGAAGGTAACGATGTCCAGCTTTAGCCATTCGGCATTTAGCTTTGTGGAGTTGGCACGTATGATTGCCTTGGTTTTTGCTAGCTCATACGCTAACTCCGACGTGTTGCCGATACCTACTACTACATCGGCACGCTTGTCTCGCTCGCCCAGAGAAATAAATATTTTTATTCGAATCATTGCGATGTTGCCTGTATTTTTAATTACGCGTTTATACAGCGCGTCCAGGCGGCTTGCAAGCTCGTCTAAGTTAGGCTTTGTTTTTTTTGTTTTCATCCATACACCGCCGTTTTTTATACCGCCCGCACCTCAAAGGATTATTACAGCCCTTTGAGGTGCAAGGGTATTTAACTTTAGTAAACGTATACTACAGAATTAACATCATCCCAACGGACTTCTGCGCCAAGGACTTCTGATACATAGCGCACGGGTACGAAGGTACGGTCGTTTTGGATTACCGCCGTTCCCATACCACCGGGTAGCGGTGCGTCAATGGTAACAAATGCGGTTTGGCCGCCGCGAGTAATGCTTACCGTACGGGTTGCGTCGTTCCAGTCTACTTCTGCGCCTAGGCCTTCGGCTATAGCGCGTAGGGGTACCATTGTACGGTTTGCGGCTACGTCAATAAAAGGTATGGCATCACCAAACGGCATACCTATGACAACTCGCATTAGTGGAGTAGCTGCGGGGGCGTAAATCAATGCAATGCCGGTGCTTGCACCACGGGAGTAGATAACGGTAAACAGACCCGGTATGTTTGCCTCAAACACAAACAATCTTGTCGATTGGTCGAAGGTACCAAAGATACGCTCGCCTGCCTCGTTAACTGCCACGATGTCCCGAGTGTTGACCACACCGCTTAAATCTGCTCTTCTTAAATCTACAGATACTCTAAACGGTGATTGGAACGCGCCTATCACACTGTTGCCCAGCCTAAATTCTATTTCTGCCGCCGCTAGGGTGGCTGCTGTGGGCGTTATGGTGATGTTGAGATTTTGGTCGCCCATTCCCTCAATCTCTCTCATAAGTGCTACGGGCAATATCAATCTTATATCGCCTCTTTGCAGTGTTAGCTCAGAATCCGCATTAAGCAGCAGCCTTAAAGAATCTGCCAACAATCTAACTTCGTACACATTGGTGGGCAAAGTTAAAATAATATTGTCCGCATTTGCATTTAGCTGGCTCTGGATACTGCTGTGATTTTGTGCGGGTGTTGCGGGTGGTGCTGCGCGACGCACCACTGTAGCACCTACTCCGCGGACTCCACTCGGTGGTGCCGGTGGTGGTGGAGCAGGAGACGGAGCCGGGGATGGTGACGGAGCAGGTGATGGGGCCGGTGACGGAGCCGGTGATGGAGCAGGAGACGGGGCAGGTGATGGAGCCGGTGATGGCTCCGGTGTGTATCCGACCTGTAGGATACCCCGTGCTACGGGCGCACCCCCTTGTCTCGTGCCTACCGAAACGCTATGGTTGCCGTCGGAAAGTTGGCCGGTGATTCTGTCTGTGTTGATGGTGCCATCTTGAGCAACATCAACCGCAAACAACAACGGCGGGCCGCCGCTCTCGGGGACGACACTAATCATAACAGTGTCGCCGCCCGTAAAGCCCGAGCCGGAGAAGTTTACAGAGCCGTCTTCGTTAACGCTGGCGGATATATTGGTTTCACTTGCGTAAACCAAAGTTGAAAAACCGGTTGTACTTAAAACAATCGTAGTTAGCATTGCAATAACAAATTTATACAAGTGTTTTCCTCCTTTGGATTATTAAGACAGTGGTATACTGCGGACACCATGGAATGCGGGCATTGTATCCACAAAGTCATCAGTTAGTTCGTAATCAAATACAAACACATCAAACCCTACGTTAGCTGTGGGGAAGTACCTAGCAAATGTATATTGGGTTTGACCCGATTGCCCTGCCACCGCATAAATCTCATAACCAACATTCCAAGTAGCTGTTATATGAACTCGTGTTGCGTCGATTACAGACGCACCATTTTGTGGTGCTATCGTAAATACAAAACGATAGCCAAGCACAGTGGAGGTAGGTGCAGATATGGTGATGTTAAAGTCTGCGATGACTATTTCTATATCTTCGCCGCCCACAATAGTGGCTCCCGGTGCTACATTAAAATCACCTTCGCCTGTTACATTGGCTCCTTCTTCATTTGTAAATGTGCTTTCCGGCTTGTTTGTAAAGCTTGCGGCTTCACCGAGGACTACATCGCCGTCGTTAATAACGTCACCTCTGTTTATAAACTCGCCTACAACCGAAAGCGTTCCTTCATTAATAATCTCGCCGTTGTTTGCAAATTCTCCGACAACCGTAAGCATTCCTTCGTTTACAAACTCGCCGTCGTTTACTACATTGGCGTTTTCTTGCACGTGGATTGCGCCCGAGTTTTCGATACTACCCGTGGGGGAGACGATGATTGTGTTGCTTCCCGTGGGCAATATCAGCATTTGTGCCCCTGCACCGGAGACCACCAATGTACCCGATATAGTCATGGAGCTTACGGAAAGTGTCCCGTTTACCACAAGGCTTCCGCCCACGCCTACCGTTAGGCGGTTTGCGCCGGAACCGGCAAGGTCTAGTGTGACGTCGGCGGGTATGGTTACTGTTTGACCGGTTAGTATGGTGATGTTACCGTCAATTACAACTGTATCGCCGGGTGAAGCTGCGGAAAGAGCTTCCTGAAGTGCTGTTACGGTGGTTATGTCAGCGTCTGTGTCGGCGTCGGTATCCGCGTCGGCGTCTGCATCTGCATCTGCGTCAGCATCCGCGTCAGCATCCGCGTCGGCGTCAGCATCCGCGTCTGCGTCAGCATCTGCGTCGGCATCAGCATCCGCGTCAGCATCGGCATCAGCATCTGCGTCAGCATCCGCATCGGCATCAGCATCCGCGTCGGCATCTGCGTCAGCATCGGCATCAGCATCTGCGTCAGCATCTGCGTCGGCATCTGCGTCAGCGTCGGCATCAGCATCCGCATCCGCGTCGGCATCTGCGTCAGCATCTGCGTCAGCATCGGCATCCGCGTCGGCATCAGCATCAGCGTCTGCGTCAGCATCCGCGTCGGCATCTGCATCAGCGTCAGCATCAGCGTCAGCGTCAGCATCAGCGTCTGCATCCGCATCGGCGTCAGCATCTGCATCAGCGTCAGCATCCGCATCGGCGTCTGCATCTGCGTCTGCATCTGCGTCGGCATCTGCATCAGCGTCAGCATCCGCATCTGCGTCAGCATCCGCATCTGCGTCAGCATCTGCGTCGGCATCAGCATCTGCGTCAGCATCCGCATCTGCGTCAGCATCCGCGTCAGCATCTGCATCAGCATCCGCGTCAGCATCTGCGTCAGCATCCGCGTCTGCGTCAGCATCTGCGTCGGCATCAGCATCCGCATCGGCATCTGCGTCAGCATCTGCGTCAGCGTCAGCATCTGCGTCAGCATCGGCATCTGCGTCAGCATCGGCATCGGCATCCGCGTCAGCATCTGCGTCTGCGTCGGCATCTGCGTCAGCATCTGCGTCAGCGTCGGCATCTGCATCAGCGTCTGCGTCAGCATCGGCATCAGCATCCGCGTCTGCATCAGCGTCGGCATCAGCATCAGCATCAGCGTCTGCGTCAGCATCGGCATCCGCGTCGGCATCAGCATCTGCGTCTGCGTCAGCATCAGCATCTGCGTCAGCATCCGCGTCGGCATCTGCATCGGCATCAGCATCTGCGTCAGCATCCGCGTCAGCATCAGCATCAGCGTCGGCATCAGCATCAGCGTCTGCGTCAGCATCGGCATCCGCGTCTGCATCAGCATCAGCGTCAGCATCAGCGTCTGCGTCAGCATCGGCATCCGCGTCGGCATCAGCATCAGCATCAGCGTCAGCGTCAGCGTCAGCATCGGCATCTGCGTCAGCATCAGCATCTGCGTCAGCATCCGCGTCGGCATCTGCATCAGCATCAGCGTCTGCGTCAGCATCGGCATCAGCATCCGCGTCTGCATCAGCG
>Ga0209755_10003121_pt1 | contig 21243 bp, 17 predicted proteins | sample TergutCo191P1_FD_187301 | JGI IMG/M metagenome (GOLD analysis project Ga0209755, IMG submission 187301) | Cornitermes sp. P1 segment gut microbial communities from Petit-Saut dam, French Guiana - Co191P1 (SPAdes) (version 2) | ecosystem: Host-associated > Arthropoda: Insects > Digestive system...
GAATAAAGCTATTCTTCTTAAAAGATATTGTTCCCGCCTTGTGGCGATAGAAAGACGCTCTGTTTTAACAAAAGAATGTTACCGTCTTGAGATATCCGGTTTTCTGGATTTCCTTGATGAAAAACAAATTCTTCTTGAAAATACAGACACCGATTTTCTTTGCGAATATCTTATTAAGAGAAGCAGTATTGACAAATTAGATCCCTGCACTATAGCAAAAGCAATTTCCGCTCTCAGATCATTCTATAGATTTGCTATAGATGAAAGGTTAGTAAAAAATAATCCTGCAGAAACGCTTGAGCTTCCAAAGAGAAACAGAAAGCTTCCTGATGTCTTAGATAAGGATAAAATAGAATTATTGTTAAGTAATATTGATGCAGATACCCCTCAAGGCTGCCGTGATAAATGTATGTTTGAATTAATATATTCAGCAGGATTGCGCATAACAGAAGCGGCTACTTTAAACTTAATAGATATTGATATAACATCAGGCATCGCAAAGGTAAAAGGAAAAGGCTATAAAGAGCGGATTGTATTATTCGGCAGTGAAGCTGCAAATCTTTTAAAAAATTATCTTGAGTTTGCCCGCCCGAAACTGACAGGAACTGTAAATAAAAGCCCTGCTCTTTTTATTACTAGAAGGGGAAAAAGAATTTCCAGAAAAGGTATTTGGAAAAACTATGCAAAATACGCTAATTTTTGCGGCCTTTCTTCGCATGTTCATACATTAAGGCACAGTTTTGCTACATCTCTTTTAGCGGGAGGAGCTGATTTAAGGGTGGTTCAGGAACTTTTAGGGCATGCAGACCTTGCAACAACGCAAATTTACACCCATGTGGAAACATCGATGTTAAAAGAAAATCACCGCCGTTTTTTGCCTAAATTACAAAAGGCACAGGTTTAAGAATGATATGAAAAAATTTAAAGAATTTTTAATCGCGCTTATATTAATTATTGTTACAGTCTCTGTTGTATATTTAATTTATAACAGAACAAGTACAAGATATAGCCGTGATTTGGCAAAACGTATGGCAGAACTAAGCCCCAGGGGGGGGCCGCCTGAAACAATAGACGGTTTAAGAAAGGCAATCGCGTTATATGAAGCTCAAATTGAACGAAATGTTATGGAAGGCGCGCAGACAGGTGTTTATTGGAAAATATTATCAATGCGTCTTGCCGACAGAAATTTGCACAATGACGCTCTGGAAGCTTTAGAAAGAGCAATTTATTTTAATACAGAAGATGCAACTCTTTATTATTTAACAGGGGTGTCAGCGGCTTCTGTTGCAAAATCAATTGTAGGTTTTTCAGGGAACTCTCAAAGAGACAGAGAACATTTTTTTAACCTTAGCGAAAAATCATATCTTCGTGCACTGGAACTGGAAATAACCTATCCAAGACCTATGTACGGTTTAGGTGTTTTATATGCTTTTGAACTAGATCGCCCTGCTGATGCAATTGTTCATCTTGAGCGTTATCTGCAAATTAATACTTCAGATTTTTCTGCAATGTTTATACTGGCAAGAGCGTATTTTATGACGCAAAATTTTCAAAAAGCTATTGAAATATATGAAAGAATTGCTGAACGCACAAAAGATAAAGATGTTAAAGAAGAAGCTTTAATAAACAGAGATTTTATTCAGGGGATGAAGAATGAGTGAAAATATTTCAAGACAACGAGGTTTACTGGATTTAATTATTTCTCTTTTACCGGGAATTAAACTTACAGAAAAAATATTATTATTACAAAACTTTGAAAATACAAATCAATTAATTGTGCAATCAAAACGAGATATAGAAATAATTATTAAACGTCAATTAAAAGAATTTTGGGATATAACGGAATTTATAGATAAAGCAGGGCGTATTGATACAACTTGCAGAATCAGATCGATTAAATGGGTTTCATATATGGAAGAAGATTATCCACCTTTGCTAAGGGAAATATATGATCCGCCGTCTGTAATTTATTATATGGGCGCTCTTCCAAATCCTGAAAAACCATTAATTGGAATAGTAGGTACAAGAAAACCGAGTTCAAGCGCGGCAGAACAAGCTTATAAGATTGCGGGTAATTTATCCAGATTTGGAATATCTGTAATATCAGGGCTTGCTCTTGGAATTGACGCGATGGCGCACAGAGGAAATCTGATTGGCTCGGCGCCATCTTATGCGGTTTTAGGATCAGGTATTGATGAAATATATCCGTCAGCAAACAGACCTTTAGCGAAAAGAATTTTAGATTCAGGCGGAGCTGTTATTTCTGAATACCCTCCTGGAGTGCATCCTGCAAAATGGACTTTTCCTGCAAGGAACAGAATAATATCCGCACTTTCACGCAGCGTTCTTATAGTTGAAGCTCCTTTAAAATCAGGAGCGCTTATAACAGCGTCCTTTGCATTGGATCAGGGAAAAGATCTTTGGGTAGCATCAGAAGGGATAGAAAACAATTCTTTTGATAACAGAGGGACTGTCAAACTTGCAAGTGAAGGAGCTGAAGTAATTCATTCTGCGATGGATGTTATAGAAAGATGGAGCGAGACTGTAATAAACATTGAAAGCATAGATCAAAATGAGGATAAGATTTCAAGCAGAAGGGAAGTAATCTCTTCGATGGCAAATTTTCTAAAAATTGATATTTAAGGATTTTTTATGGCGACAGAAAAAACTGTGAAGAAAAACGGAAAAAAGAAAATCACCAAAAAACAGGATAAACAAATTCTTGTAATTGTGGAATCTCCTGGAAAAGTTAAAACCATCGAAAAATATCTTGGTCCAAAATATAATGTCAAAGCGTCGATGGGGCATTTAATTGATCTTCCAAAATCCAGAACCGCAATTGATGTTGATAATAATTTTGAGCCGGAATATATAACAGTCCGAGGCAGAGCGAAAATTTTAAAAGAACTGCAAAAAGATGCAAAGAAAGCCGGTAAAATATTACTTGCATGTGATAATGACCGTGAAGGCGAAGCGATAGCCTGGCATTTGCGTAATTCAATTATAACAAAAACAACAGAAGTTCCTATTGAACGCATAAGTTTTAATGAGATAACGCCTCAAGCTGTAAAAGATGCAGTATTAAATCCGCGGGATATAGATGAAACAAAGGTTGCATCGCAAAAAGCCCGCAGAGTGCTTGACAGATTGGTAGGTTATAATCTTTCTCCGCTGTTGTGGAAAAAAGTTAAGAACGGGCTTTCTGCAGGACGTGTTCAATCTGTAGCTCTAAGATTAATTTGCGAAAGAGAAAAAGAAGTTGAAAACTTTATTCCAGAAGAATATTGGACATTGGAAGCGGATATTAAATCTGGAAAAACAGTTTATACAGCCGCGCTTGTTTCATGGAATAATAATAAACCAGAATTAAAAAATGAAGCTGATGTAAAAGCGATAATAGAAAAAATTCAAGATAAAGAATATATAGTTGAAGATGTACGCGAAACAGACAAAACGATAAGGCCAAAAGCTCCTTTTACTACATCGCAATTACAGCAAACTGCGGCTAACCGCTTAGGTTTCACCTCACGCAAAACCATGCAGGTAGCCCAACAGCTTTATGAAGGCGTAAACATAGGCTCATCAAGGGTCGGTCTTATAACTTATATGCGTACTGACAGTGTCCGCATATCAAATACAGCGCTTGAGGATGTAAGGGCATGGTTAGGGAAAAACTTTCCCAATGAAGTGCCGGAAAAAGCTGTTGAATATACAGTCGGAAAAAACGCGCAAGACGCGCATGAAGCGATAAGACCGACTTATACCGAATACACTCCCGATTCAATTAAAGAATATCTTTCAAAAGATCAGCTTCGCCTTTATACCATTATTTGGGAACGCTTTGTGTCAAGCCAAATGAATAATGCAAAGAGCAGGACGGTAAGTGCGGATATAAAAGTTATTGCAGGCGAGGAAGAAGGAATTTTCCGTATCAGCGGGACAAAACTTTTAGAAAAAGGTTTTTACAAAGTAATAAAACTTTTATCCTCTAAAGAAGAAAATTCCGGTTCTTGCCCGTCTTTAAAAACTGGCGATATAGTAAATGCGGATAAATTCAAGAGCGAACAGCATTTCACTCAAGGGCCTGCGCGTTATTCAGACGCTTCAATAGTCCGCACTCTGGAAGAAAAGGGGATAGGCAGACCTTCAACTTATGCTTCAATTATTTCCGTGCTTCTTGACCGTTATTATGTTACGCGCTCAAACAAACAATTAGTGCCTACTGTTTTAGGAAAATTAATAAATGATGTGCTTGTAGAGCATTTTCCAAATTATGTAAATGCAGATTTTACGGCTTCTATGGAAACTAAACTTGATGAAGTTGAGGAAAATAAAATAAGCTGGCCTGATATGATCAGGGAATTTTGGTTTCCGTTTAAAACGACAGTGGATGAAGTTACCCAAACAATTGAATCTTATAAAGGTACGTTAGATGAAGAAACCGATCATATTTGCGAAAAATGCGGCAAACATTTAATGAAAAAACTCGGGCGCTTTGGTTTCTTTCTTGCCTGTCAGGGATTTCCAGAATGCCGTAATACTAAATCTATACCGCTTGCAAAATGCCCGAAGTGCCAGGGCGATGTTGTTGCGCGTAAAACTAAGGGCAGGGGAAAAGAATTTTACGGGTGTACAAACTATCCTGAGTGCGATTTTATCAGCCACTTTAAACCGACAAACCAAGATTGCCCAAAATGCGGTTTTTTTATGGTGGAAAAATATGACAAGAAAAACGGTTCGCATAAATTATGTATAAACCCGCAGTGCGATTATTTACATAGCGCAGATGAAGAATAAAAGAGAGGTATAAATTATGAGCAGGGAGAGAGAAAAAATAAAAATTGAGCCTCAACCGATTGTGAATGAATTTCTTATCTATCTTGAATCGATAAAAGGCTGTTCTGCAAATACCGTTCTTTCATACAGGAACGATCTATGCCTGTTTTCAAATTATTGCAAAAATCAACAGATAGAAATAAAAAGCGCGTCTTCTTATGAGGTGCAAAGTTTTATCGCGGATTTAAGCGCAGAGGCAAAAGCGGCTGCAAGCGTGAACAGATGCCTTTCTGCGATACGCAGGTTTTACCGCTGGATGATACGTTTTGAAAAAAGAAAAGACAATCCATGTTCTTCTTTGCGTAATATAAAAATTCCTTCAAAGCTTCCTTCTGTATTATGGGAAGATGAGATGGCAGATTTTGCATCACTTCCTGAAACAGCCGGTATTCTTTGGCCTAAAAGGGATAAAGCCATAATATTTACAATGTACTCGGCAGGTTTGCGTATTTCTGAGCTTGTGTCCCTTACAATGGAAAATATATCAGCGCAGTTAGATGAAGCGAGAATTACAGGAAAGGGAGGTAAACAGCGTTATGTGTTCTTTTCAGAAGAAGCGAAAAACGCTATTATTGAATATCTTCCGTATAGGGAATCTTTATTGACTCAATATGGAATTAACGAAAAAAAATATACTTTGTTTATAAGCAGGAGAGGAAAGCCGATTTCAATTCCGGGGGTTAGGTGGATAATATCACGTTATGCAAGTTTTGCGCAAACAGGAAATCATATCCACCCACATGCACTGCGTCATAGTTTTGCAACTCATTTAGTGAATAAAGGCTGCGATGTAAGAGTTGTACAGGAAATGCTCGGTCATTCAAGTATTTCAACAACACAGCGTTATACGCATGTAAATCTTGAAGGCTTAAAAAGAGCTTATTCTGCAAGTCATCCCCATGCTAAATAATGTATAATAAAAAAGAGGAGTAAGTAATGAGTGAAAAAATAGAAATCCGTTCAACCACAGTAATTGCAGTGAGAAAAAACGGTAAGGTTGCAATGGCCGGAGACGGACAGGTGACAATGGGAAACACTGTAATGAAAAATAATGCGCGTAAGGTACGCCGTCTTATGGACGGGAAAGTTCTTTGCGGTTTTGCAGGGGCGACAGCGGATGCCTTTACTCTTTTTGACAGGTTTGAAGGAAAACTAAAAGAATATTCCGGCGACTTATTAAGAGCGGCTGTTGAGTTGGCAAAAGACTGGCGCATGGATCGTACTTTAAGACGGCTTGAAGCTTTATTATTGGTAGCAGACCTTAACAAGACGCTTTTAATTTCCGGCACAGGGGATGTAATAGAGCCTGCAGAAAACGCTCTTGCTATAGGATCAGGCGGAAATTATGCTTATGCCGCAGCTCTTGCATATCTTGACGGCAGTAATTTTAGCGCAGCGGAGATTGCAGAAAAAAGTTTACAAATTGCAGGTAACATCTGTATTTATACAAATATGCAAATAACATTAGAGGAATTAGGATGATGGAAGAAAAAAAACAAATTGCAAACTCTATTAATTCGCCGAAGGAATTAACTCCAAGAGAAATTGTCGCTGAACTTGATAAATACATAGTAGGGCAAAAAAAAGCAAAGAGAGCTGTTGCTGTTGCGCTGCGAAATCGCATAAGAAGGCTTAAGCTGGAACCGGAGTTACGCGAAGATATAGCTCCTAAAAATATTTTAATGATAGGGCCGACAGGTGTCGGTAAAACAGAAATAGCGCGCCGTCTTGCAAAACTTGCAGGTTCTCCTTTTATAAAAGTAGAAGCTACGAAATATACAGAAGTTGGTTATGTGGGAAGAGATGTTGAATCGATGATCCGCGATTTAATGGGAGCGGGCTTTCAAATGGTTAAACAGGAAATGCAGGAAGCTGTTATTCAGGAAGCGGAAAAACGCGCAGAGGAAGCTCTTTTAGATTTATTACTTCCTCATAATCAAAAGAAGCAAAGCGATAAAAAACCGAAAGCGCCTATTCTTAAACCTATGGGATCTTTTACAATAAACCCGGAAAATTCCAATAGCAGTATAATAGCTACTACTTTGCAAATGGGAATTCCTGTTTTTAAAAATAAAGAAGATCAAGATGCAAATGAAAATAATTCTGAGACAGAAACAAACGATCCGCATTTAACAGAAGAAGCAAAAGAGGAAGAAGATAAATTTAAAAATTCAAGAGAAAAAATGCGCGTAATGCTTCGTGAAGGAAAACTTGAAGATCGGACAGTCGAACTTTTAGTGGGGCAAAATCCGCAGATGCCTGCAATTGAAATGATGGGCGGCAATATGGATGATATCGAAGCAACCATGTCAGGTTTGGCAGGTTTCTTCGGCGGCGGTAAAAAGAAAAAAGTTGTCACTGTAGCAAGGGCAAGGGAAATTTTAAAAGCGGAAGAAGCGGAAAAATTAGTTGACCGCGACAGGGTAAGTGATGAAGCGCGTCAGCGTGTGGAAGAGACAGGAATCATCTTTATAGACGAGATTGATAAAATCGCTGTCAGAGGGGAAAGAGGCAGCGGACATGACGTGTCACGCGAAGGCGTGCAGCGCGATATACTTCCCATTGTAGAAGGGGCGACTGTAAATACAAAATGGGGGCCTGTCAATACAGATCATATCCTCTTTATAGCGGCGGGCGCATTCAATGTAAGTAAGCCCTCGGATTTAATCCCAGAGCTGCAAGGGCGTTTCCCTCTCCGTGTCGAATTAGATTCACTTGGAAAAGATGATTTCCTTCGGATACTGACAGAGCCTAAAAACGCGCTCATCAAGCAGTATACAGAACTTCTTGCCACAGAAAATGTTACGCTAAAGTTTACGCCTGAAGCTATCGAACACCTTGCAGCTCTTGCAGCAGAGGTCAATTCAAAGCTGGAAAATATCGGTGCAAGAAGGCTTCATACGATTATGGAAGCTTTGCTGGAAGAACTTTCCTTTGAAGCGTCTGATATTTCCCCTGCAAATATCGATATAACAATAGATTATGTAAATGACAAATTGGCAGATATTGTTAAAGACCAGGATTTAGGGAGATATATACTATAAACTGACTTTTAAAATTTTAGCGGTCAGGAAAATTTGCCGAAATTTGAATTGGGAGGATTCAAATTATGAATACATTTGCAAGAACAGTTGATTTACTTCACAGGGCGATGGATGTCTCAGCCGTCCGAAATCAGGTTATAGCCAATAATATAGCTAACGCCGATGTTCCAAACTTTAAACGTTCAAACGTCAATTTTGAAAGCGAATTAAAAAGAGTTATGGATACGGAAAACAAAAGACCGGCCATCGAACTTACATTGACCCATGAAAAACATATTCCGGGTTACAAAGCTCAAGATTACAGAGATGTACAGATTCGCAGAGTTGTAGATTATGCAAGCGCATATAACAATAACGGGAACAATGTTGATCCTGAACAAGAAATGATGTTAAGAACTCAGAATCAAATGGCTTATACCATGTACGCGCAAGCCGCCGCTTTTGAGTTCAGGCAAGTTAATCAAGTATTAAGAGGATAAGAGGTAATATATGGGAATTTTTAATTCGTTAAATATAGCGGCGACAGGTCTTTCAGCAAACAGAGTAAGGCTCGATGTCATCTCTGATAATATGGCGAATGTAAACACAACGCGGACTAATGAAGGAGGGCCTTTTAAACGCAGCCGCGTAGTAATGAGGCCTATGGTTGACAGTCCTTATTGGAGATCGCCTTTTCTTCCTGAGTCAATGGACAACGGGCTTGGCGGGGGAGTTAGAGTTGTTGAAATACAAAAAGATAATAAAACAGAACCGCGTTTTGTTTATGATCCTACTCATCCTGATGCAATTTTATCAGGTCCAAGAGAAGGCTATGTAGAAATGCCTAATGTTGATGTTGTTACAGAAATGGTGGATTTAATTTCTGCTTCACGCTCTTATGAAGCGAATGCAGCAATTATAGAAGGGGCAAAAGCGATGTTCCAGAGAGCTCTGGATATAGGCGCAAGATAAAAAATTCGGGAGGGAATTATGGAAATTTTTAATAACAATGCTTTTGTAAGTTTATCTGCTGCAAAAGAATATGCGACTGCAATGGTACGCACGCATGAAAAGCATATGCTGCCGCCTGACAGCCCTTATGCAGGAAGCGGTAAAAATATTTTAGCTCTGCGCGATGCTGTAGGAGCAGGGGCTGTAACAAAAGCAGGGACATTTGAAGATGTTATGCTTCATGCTCTTGATAAGGTATCCGGTGTTCATCATAAAGCAAGCGATTTGCAAAAAGAAGCGTTTTTAAATCCTGATTCTGTTGATATTCATGATATTACAATCGCGCAAGCGGAAGCGGATATGGCGCTGGGTATTGCACGTAACGTTTTAAGCAGGCTCGTTCAGGGTTGGAGAGATCTAATCAATACAAGATAAAACATAAATTTTTCGGGAGGGGGAAATGGATTTTTTTAAGAAACTTTTATCAAGAGCTACCGCTTTATGGGCAGGATGGGCTGCGCATCAAAGAATTATCTTTGGCGCTGTCATCATTGTCGTAATCGGTTTGATCGCCGCGCTTTTTAGTATTTCATCAACACCTGTATTAGTATCTGTCATTGACGCGCCAATCAGGGATGAGAATGTACTTGAAAGAATAGTTTTACGTATCAATGAAGAAAACGTAAAGGTGAGCGTTTCTGCAAACGGTTTAGTGCAGGTTGCAGATGAGCCTACGGCAAAACGCATGAGGAATATTCTAATAAGAGAAGATTTGATTCCTTCAAGCATTGATCCTTGGGCGATTTTTGATAAGGAAAGGTGGACATTAACAGACTTTGAACGAAATGTTAATTTCCGCCGCGCACAGGAAAAGATGATTCTGGAACACCTTAAAGCAATGGATGATATCGAAAATGTCTGGCTGCAAATTGCCTGGCCGCCTGAAAAACTTTTTCTTGCAGATCAAAAACCTGTAACGGCAAGTGTGCACATAACGCCTCGTCACGGCAGTGACATAACAACATCTCCGCAGAACAGAAAAAAAATTGAAGGCATACAAAAACTTTTGCAATATGCGGTTGTAGGGCTTACACCTGAAAATATCGCTATTGCAGATAATATGGGAAATCTTTTAAATGATTTTGAAGGCATGGCTGCAATTGACAGATTATCTCTTATTGAACAGGAAACAAAAGTATTAAGGCGCTTGGAAGCTCATTACAGAGCTGTCGTGCTTACATCTCTTCAAAAAATTTATTCACCTGACCGTGTAAGGGATTTAAATTTAAAAATTGATATGGATATGTCAAAAAAGACTGTCGATACAAAAGAAAATTTCCCTTATGTAATGAAAGAAAGAACACCGGGTCTTGCATATGATGACTCACAATTTCTTGAATCTGTCGCTGTATCAAGAACTACATCAGAAACAAAATGGAGGGGGACAGGTTTAAACCCGGAAGGGCCTGCAGGTGTTGAAGGGCAAACGCCCCCTGCATTCAAAGATATGAGTAATCTTTACGGTGAAATGTCTCAGGTAACAACAACTCAAAATAATGAGATTAATCAAAGAAATACACAAGAAGAAAAAAGCCCTTCAATTGATCGCGTAACAGTATCTGTAAATATCGACGGGGTTTGGAAATGGAAATTTGATGCAAAAGGCAAACCTGTAATTACAAATGAAGGAACTATAGAAAGGGAATATACAGAAATTCCGGCAGATGAACTGCGTAAAGTAGAAGCTTTAATCCGTAACGCTGTAGGTTATAATTCTGCAAGAGGCGACTCTGTTGCAGTGCATAATATTCAAGTTGACAGAAGCATAGAATTTAAAGCGGAAGACGATGCCTTCTTTAAACGCAAACAAATGCAAACTACAATAATTGTATTTATATCCGGTTTGACATTATTATTATTTGGATTTATGCTGTTTAGGATGATCTCCCGCGAAATGGAAAGAAGGCGGAGGATCGCAGAAGAAGAAAGAGCGCGACGCGAGCAGAGAATGCGCGAAGCTGCAATGGTTGAAGCGGAAAGCGAAGGTACTGACGTTTCAATGTCTTTCGCAGAACGCGAAAGAATGGAGTTGATGGAATCCGCCATCAATCTGGCAAAAGAACATCCTGATGATGCAGCTCAGCTTATTAGAACTTGGTTATTGGAGGAATAAAATATGGCAAAACAAGCAATGCCGGCAAGCGGCGGAAAGAAAAAAGGACCAAAAGAATTTACAGGCCGTCAAAAAGCAGCTATCTTCCTTGTTACTATAGGTTCTGAAATATCGGCTGAAATTTTTAAGTTTTTACGTGAAGATGAAATTGAAACTCTAACCTTTGAAATAGCGCGTCTTGAAACAATTGACGCAGAGCAGAAAGACGCTATCCTTCAAGAATTCCAAGAATTGATGATGGCAAATCAATTCATCTCAACAGGCGGTATCGACTATGCAAGGGAATTGCTGGAAAAATCTTTAGGAAGCCAGAAAGCTATCGATATAATTAATCGTTTAACATCAAGCCTTCAGGTTCGCCCCTTTGATTTTATAAGGCGCACAGACCCCGCGCATATTTTAAACTTTATACAGCAGGAACATCCGCAAACAATCGCTCTAATCTTAGCGTATTTAGAGCCGAACAAAGCTTCATACATATTGCAAAATATGCCGCATGAAGTACAGAGCGATGTAGCGCGCCGTATCGCAATGATGGACAGAACAAGCCCTGAAGTATTGCGCGAAGTAGAGCGTGTTCTTGAAAAGAAACTTTCATCGCTGTCAAGCGAAGATTACACAGCGGCGGGCGGTGTTGAAAGTATCGTAGAAATCTTAAACCTTGTTGACCGTGCATCTGAAAAACAGATCATCGAGGCATTGGAAGATGAAGACCCCGAGCTTGCAGAAGAAATTAAAAAGAGAATGTTCGTATTCGAAGATATCGTTATGCTCGACGACAAGGCGATACAGAAAGTTATGCGCGAAGTGGACTCGCAAGAACTTGCAAAAGCGTTAAAATCTGTAGACTCTGAAGTTCAGGATAAAATTTTCAAGAATATGAGTAAACGCGCAGCAGGTATGTTAAAAGAAGACATGGAGTACATGGGTCCTGTCCGCCTTAAAGACGTTGAAGAAGCGCAGCAAAAAATCGTTTCTATTATAAGACATCTTGAAGATACAGGTGAAATCGTTGTCGCACGCGCAGGAGAAGACGAATTAGTAGTATAAGTATTTTACCGCTATTACGCTTGTAATTTTTTATTCGATGCGTAATAGCGGTAGAAAATTATTTATTAAGGATGATGTATGTTAAAAGCTGTATTTAGACCGAATGAATTGGTGACGCTTACCGACAAAATAATAATAGATTCTCCTACTTCTTTTCCTGAAATGGCGCACTTGGCTCCTATCGAAGAAGTAAAAGAAGATTTGTCCGCTATCGAAGAATATACAGGTCCCACAGCTGATGACCTTCGCCGGGAAGCGGAATATTTTAAGGCGCAATGGGAAGAAGAAAAGAAAAGAATGATTGCTCAGGCAAAATCAGAAGCTGATAATATAATTAAAGATGCGCAAAATACGGCTTCTGCAGAAATAAAAAATAAATCAGATGAAGCGCTTGTTCTAAAGCAGAAAGCGGAAGAAGAAGCGCAAAAAATTATTACAGAGGCGCAGTTAAAAGCGAAAGAATTCGAGAATGAGTCAAGGATTGCAATTGAAAATGAAAGAAAAGAAGCGGTAGATTCAGGAAAAACAGAAGGAAAGGAAGAAGGTTATGCATACGGCAAAGCCGAAGTAGACCGTCTTATTGAAAGAACGCAAGTTGTTTTGGAAAGAGCGCAGGATAAAAGAGCCGACATTTTAAGTGAAACAGAAAAACAAATTATCGGCTTAGTCCTTCTTATATCACGCAAAGTTATCAAAGTGCTTTCTGAAAATCAACGTAATATAATTATTTCCAATGTGGTTGAAGCATTACGAAAAGTAAAATCTAAAGGCGATATTATTATAAGAGTAAACCTTGCAGATTTACAGCTTGCAACAGAGCATAAAGAAGATTTTATCCGTCTGATAGAAAAATCAAAATCATTGCAAATAATCGAAGACAGTACAGTAGATCCTGGGGGATGTATAATAGAAACAGATTTCGGAGAGATTGATGCGCGTATTGCAAGCCAGCTTTCAGAATTGGAAAATAAAATTCTAGAAATATCTCCGGCTAAATTAAAAGAAAATGATAATATTCCTCAGCCTGTAATTAGGACGGCAAGTATAAATAATGAATTGGCGGCATCTGCAATAATGAATTCTTTAAAAGTGCAATCAGAAACAGAAGAATTAGTAAATGAAATTGAAGAAGAAAATGATGATGAGCTTTCTGCAGGAGCCAATGCCGCGCTGACAGCCTCTGCCGCTTTAGCAGCTCTTGCAACTATGGCGACAAAAGGAAAAAGAGAAGCTGACAGAAAAATAAAAGAAAGTATAGAAAACTTAGGAAAAAGAAAATCAGACGGGCAGCCATAAACATTATTACTATTAACAAAAAAGAGGGCATTTATATTGCATGAAGAGGGAGGGCTTCATGGTAGAAACAAAAAATTCAGTTTTAGAAATATTTGAAAAATATTTAGAATCCGCAGAACGTACAGACCCTATTAAATGTGTAGGTAAAATTGTAAAAGTTCACGGTCTATTAATCGAAAGCAGAGGGCCTCAGGCAATTATTGGGGAAGTTTGCAGAATCATCGCGCCTAAAGCGAAGAAAGAAATAATCGCTGAAGTAGTCGGCTTGCATGATGAAATAGTTCAGTTGATGCCTTATGATGAAACAGAAGGGCTTGAAATAGGGGACAGGGTTATCGCTTTGGGTTCTCGTCTTGAAGTGCCTGTCTCTCCTAAACTTTTAGGTAGGGTGTTAAACGCTTTAGGGCAGCCCATTGATGATAAGGGAGATATTTCATCGACCTGCATGTATCCCGCTCTTGCAAACCCTCCTGATCCTTTAAAAAGAAGACACATAAGCGAGCGCATGACAACAGGTGTGCGTGCAATTGACGGTCTTCGCGCTGTAGGAAAAGGGCAGCGTGTCGGTATTTTTGCAGGCTCAGGTATAGGTAAATCAACGCTGCTTGGAATGATTGCACGTAACACAAGCGCGGATGTAAATGTTGTCGCCCTTATTGGAGAGCGCGGACGAGAAGTAAATGATTTTATTGACAATAACTTAGGGCCGCAAGGAATGGCAAAAAGTGTATTGGTTGTAACTCCCGGCAATTCTCCGCCTTTATCACGAATTAGAGGCGCATATGTAGCAACGGCTATTGCAGAATATTTCCGCGATCAAGGGCTTGATGTAATGCTGTTTTTTGATTCTGTTACGCGCTATGCCCGCGCTATGAGAGAGATAGGCTTAGCTACAGGAGAGCCTGCGGCTCTTAAAGGTTTTCCGCCAAGCATGTTTGATTCAATGCCTAAACTTCTTGAAAGGTCCGGCACTTCAGAGAAGGGAAGTATTACAGGTTTTTATACAGTTCTTGTAGAAGGCGATGATTTAGACGAGCCTGTTACAGATACAGTTCGCGGAATTTTGGACGGTCATATTGTTTTATCGCGTCAGTTGCAGGAAGCAAATCATTATCCTCCCATAGATATATTAAAAAGTATTTCCCGTCTTGAAGATAAAGTGTCAGGCTCTGTATCACAGTCAGCGGCGGGTATTATTCGCAAATACATGGCAGATTATGCTCGAGTTGAAGATTTTATCAATGCAGGCGCGTACCGTCCGGGTTCTAATCCCGCTGTCGATACCGCGATTGCAAAACATGATTTAATTGAAGATTTTCTTATACAGGGAAAAGACGAACCTTCATCTCTTGAAGATACATTGATTGCATTATCTGAATTAGCGGATTTAGAAATACCGCCGGAAGAGATGATAGATAAAAACGCCAAAATTATTACAAAAAAAGTACGTAAAGAAAAAAAAGAACAAACAGAAGATAATATTTTTAACAGTCAGGATAATGAAATGGCGTTAAAAAGCGTTGCTTCTCTTTTCTCTTCATTTTCAGGGATTAATGTGTTGGATGATGACGCATCTGTCAGCGTAAGTTCTTCTGCGGACAATATTGAATGAAAAAATTTAAATTCAGTCTCGAAAAAATTCTTGAATTAAAAAAATTCAATGAAGAAGAATGTAAAATGGCGTTAGGACATGCAATAGGGGTGTTAAATGAAATTGATAATAAAATTAAAAAAAACGCTATAAGACATCATCAGGCTGCACAGGAACGAATGACAGACCCTAGCCAAGTAATAATGTGGTCAAATTATATAATCAGATTGGAACAAGAAAAAGAAAATCTGCTTGAACAAGCGGCAAAAGCAGCGGTAGTTGTTGAAGAAAAACGCGATTTATACATGGAAGCGTTTAAAGAACTTACAGCGATAGAAAAGTTAAAAGAAAAAAAAGCGGTACAATATAAAAAAGAAATGGATAGAATCGAAAGTGAAGAACTTGATGAAATATTTGCAACAAGACAAAATAACAAGAATGGGAATTTGATATATGAAAACGATTAATAAAAAATTTATTTTTAAAATTTTAAGTGCAATTTTAATTACTGTATTTATAATTACTTGCGCTTCAACTTCTGTTTATTATGAAGGTCTTGGTAAAGGAAATGACATAATTCCGCTTAATAGCAGAACCTTAACAGGTTTCTTACCCAACGGATTACGCTATTATATTTTAGAAAATTCCCTCCCTGAAAACCGCGCTCATCTTGCCTTGATTGTTAATGCAGGCTCTGTTTTAGAACGGGATGATCAAAGAGGTTTCGCTCATTTTGTCGAACATCTTGCATTTAACGATACTGCAAGGTTTCCAAAATTGGAATTAATTGAATACCTGCGTTCTTTAGGAATGCGCTTCGGCGCTGATGCAAACGCCTACACTTCTTATGATGAAACAGTGTATCACTTCGATGTCCCTGTAGAAAACATTAATGGTGTAAAAAAAATACCGGACAGAGCGATTGCCATTCTTGATGACTGGACACATGCTGTCAGTTTTAAAACTGAAGATGTGCAGAGCGAAAGCCGCGTAGTTCTGGAAGAATTACGCTCAAGGTTAGGTGCAATGGACAGGGTAAGAAAAATTACATTGCCTGTTCTTTTTCAAAACTCTCAGTATGCAAACAGAGAACCTATAGGATTAACAGAAATTATCGAGAATGCTTCATCAGACAAGTTAAAAGAATTTTATAATAGATGGTATACAAGTGATAATATGGCTTTAGTTTTTGTCGGTGATTTTGACGGAAAGAAATTAGAAGCAGAACTTGTAAAACATTTTAATATGCCAAAAGCGGAAAATCCTGTAAACCGTCCGCTTTATGAATTGCCTCCTCCTAAAAATAATAATTTTCATGTAAAAATTATTACAGACCCTGAACTAACATCTTCAAGTTTTAATATTTATTACAAGCAAAGAAAAAGCAATGTAAAAAGAGGGACAATAGCGTATTATCGCGACAGTATAATTGACTATTTAATCGATGCCATGTTGAGTTTTCGATTTAATGAAGCGTCCTCAAATCCGGACTCGGCTTACACTGAATCATGGGGAGGTATTTGGAGATGGTCTGCAGCCTCGCGTTTTTATACGCTTGGAACCTATCCAAAAACAGGCAATGCTGAACAAGCGTTAAGAGAACTGCTTCTTGAAAAGGAAGCGATGCGCCGTTACGGTTTTACAGAAAGCGAATTTGAGCTTGCAAAAAAAAGCCTAGTTTCTTATATGGAAAAATTGTTATCTGAAAAGGACAGAACAGAATCGCGCACTTTTATAAGAGGGTTTACAAATCATTTTCTGTTCGGTGAAGATATGTCAGATATTGAATGGGAAGTAGACGCTATAAACATCTTCTTGCCGTCAATTACGTTAAACGAAATATCACAGCGTGCAAGAAGTTATTTTTCCGCTAATGATTGTGTTGTATTTTTAATCGCCCCTCTTGCAGAAGAAAATAATCTTCCGTCTAAAGAAAGAATAAAAGCAATATTTAATGAAACCCGCAGTACAAGGATAACTGCAAGGCACAATAAAGATGTATCTGGAGAATTGATGGATTATATCCCGTCTTCTGGATCAATTATTTCAGAAAGAATTGATACGCCGACTCAAGCTGTTATTCTTACATTGGAAAACGGAGCAAGAGTAATTTTAAGGGAAACAGCTAATAAAAATAACGAAATTGTTTTATATGCAATGGCAAAGGGCGGGACTGTAAATGCGACAGAAGAAACTTTTGTTTGCGCTGATTTACTGTCAGATATAATAGAAGTTTCCGGTTTGGGGCAGTATTCAAAAACAGACTTAGTTTCCAAACTGGCAGGAAAGCAAGTATCTGTATCATTTTGGAACTCGCATTATTACCGCGGTTTTCAAGGAACATCGACTAACGAAAATATAACGACGCTTTTTGAAATGCTTCATTTGTTTTTTACACAGCCTAGGTTAGATGAAAGGGCGATCTCTGCAATGGCGGATCAATATAGAACGATGCTTTTACATCAGGATCAGGATCCGAGAATTGTTTTTCAGCGCGAAATTAATAAAATCATATATAACAATCATCCATTTTTTAGAACTCTGGAAGTAGAAGATATTGATAAAGTTTCCTTAAAAAATGCAAGCGCTTATTTAAACAGATGTATAAACCCTTCAGATTATACTTTTATTTTTACAGGAAGTTTAGATATAAATAAAATGCGTGAACTTATTTCAAATTATCTCGCTTCAATACCGCATCCAAACAATGAAAATGTTACATCAATGAATATGTGGGCAGATCCAAAGATAAACCGCCCTAGCGCAGGAAGAAGAGCGGTTTATAAAGGTATAGATCAAAGAAGCACAGTCTATTTGCTATGGATTACACAAGCTCCGTCAGCATTTAACGAACAAAAAAATCAAGCCGCCTCTGTATTATCAGAATATCTTGATATTCTTCTGACAGATGAAATAAGAGAAAAGATGGGAGGCGTTTATTCAATTTCCGCAGGAGCATCTGTCTCTGTAATTCCGGCAGGTGAAAACAGGTTAAACGTTTATTTTGTTTGCGATCCTTCAAGAGCGGATGAGTTAATCGGTGCAGTTAGAAATACCATAACAAATATCAGCAGACAGCCTCTTAATACAGATAAATTCAACAAGGCAAAAGAAGCGTTGCTTATGTCTCATGAAAGATCGATGCAAAGGAATTTACACATAGCGCAAAGTTATGCGAACTCTTTTGTTTTGTATAACACCCCGTTAAACAGGCTGGATCTGCGTCCTAGCGCGATAAGAGCTGTAACCGTTCAGGATGTGCAAACGCTTTGCAGAGAGATAGTTGCAAATAACCCTGTTGAAATTGTTTTGTTTCCGGAATAAAGGATATAAATAAGAATAATAAAATATTAATATTTAAGCTTACTTCCGAAATGTTAGATGAAATAAAAACAGCAACTGCATTTAGTGCAGAATTTTATAAACCTGTTATTAGTTAAAATAAAAACAATCGAAAAAAAAAGATTATTTACATCGCGAGCAAAGCCATAACCTTAGCGTCCCCTATTATATTCTCCAATAAAGCATATTCATTTGGCTGATGTAGCGACTCATCGGTCTTTGTCCAAACCGCGCAGTCAATCCCTATATTGCGTAAAGATGCCGCCATGGTGCCGCCTCCTATGCCGATGGGGTGAGGTTTTATACCGTATACTTCTTTAACAGCATTTGAAAGTAATTTTACTATCGGCGCATTTTCCGATGTCGGTTTTGATTCCATAGACTGGATGAATGAATATTCAATTGTTACGCGATAATCTTCTTTAACTTCATTTATAATTCTGTCGATTTCTTTACAGATTGAATCTTTGGAATATTGAGGCAGGACGCGCATATCCATGTAAAAAACATCCTCGCCGGGGATGGTGTTGATGTTTGGGACATTGGCTTCTTTTTTTGTCGGCTGAAAAGTGGAGTAGTTAGGTTCGAACATCGGGTTTTTTGCGTTAAAAATATCAGAAAGCTGATAATGTAAAAGAAGGGCAAGATCACTGCCCGCTATAAAGGCATTCTCGCCTGTATCCGGTCTTGAACCATGGGTTTGTTTTCCGTGTGTTGTAAAACGCACCCAGTAAATACTTTTTTCCGCAATTTCTATACATTCCCCCTTTTTATCGCCGCCGTCAGGGACTAGCACCATATCGTTTTTATTAAATAAATCGCTGTGATTTTTTACAAGCCATTCTATGCCGTAAACAGAGCCGACCTCTTCATCAGATGCAAATAAAAGTTTTAATGTGCGTTGAGGTTGTATTCCCTGTGATGCGAAAGCTAAAGCTGCAAGTACAGAAGAAACTAAACCTTGCTGGTTATCTTCTGTGCCTCTTCCGATTAGTCGCTTTCCTAATGGGAGATCATCTTTAAGGGTTAATGTCCACGGATCGCTATCCCATAATTTTTCATCACCGGGAGGGACAACATCAATGTGGCTTAGTATCCACAATCTTCCTTCGCTTTCTGTATCAGAGCCTTGTATTGTCGCTATTAAATTTGGACGCACATTGCCTTTCGCTCTTTCATCGGACGCATCATACCTTTTTAGATCGGTGATACCATGTGCGCGTAACCATTCTTCAAGGAAGATGCATTTATCATATTCACCTTCGCCGCCTGAGTCAGGGGATATCGCTTTTATTTTTGTAAGTTCAGTTTCAAGCTCTATTGCAAGTTCAAGTGATTTATCAATTCGCGTAAATAATTTTTCTTTCATTTTTCCTTCCTTGTAAATTAAGGTTTATTTTCCGTTATTTCAAAATTATCAAAAGTTAATAATTTTTTCCAGATTGAAATATAAACATTCCAATTTGTTTTAATTAAGGTTTCAATATCTGAATACTGCGCTTTCCAACCTAATAATTCATGTGCAAGCGCGCAAGACGCTGTAAGTTTTGCAGGGTCTCCGCTTCGCCGCCCTGTTGTTTTTGCAGTTATTTTTTGATTTGTAATTCTGCGAGAAGTTTCTATCATTTCTGTAACAGAATAACTTTTTTCACTTCCAAGATTAACAGTAATACTTTTATTATATTTTATTAAATAATTAAATGCCGATACATGCCCTGTCGAAAGATCGTTTACATGAATATAATCGCGGATGCAAGTGCCGTCCTCTGTTTCATAATCATTTCCGAAAACTTGCATTTCTTTTCTTATTCCGCAAGCTGTCTCCATAATAATAGGAAGAAGATTTGCAGGATTTTGTTCCATGCCTTTTATCCGCTCTTTAACATCGTAACCTGCCGCATTAAAATAGCGAAGGCTGGCATAACGGATATTCTTTAGTTTATCGTACCATTCTAAAATACGTTCAATTTCCAATTTTGTAAAACCGTAAAAATTTTCAGGTAATGTAGGGTGATTTTCATCAATAGGTAAATATTTAGGCTCTCCGTAAACTGCGGCGCTTGAAGAAAAAATAATGTTTTTTATTCCAGATGCACTTGCTGCATTTAAAATATTGATTGTTCCCGATATATTGTTATGTGCATATTTTTCAGGGTTAAGCATTGATTCTCCTGCCGCCTTGGAAGCGGCAAGATGAACAATCGCGTTAAAAGAAGCGCTTTTCATTGCATTTAAAAGCGTGTTAAAGTCGTGAATATCTCCGTGTATAAAAGACGCATCATTAAAAAGGTTTTCACGTAACCCGCTTGAAAGATTATCATAAACTGTACATTGATATCCCTGATCAAGAAATTCTCTTGTTACATGACTGCCTATATAACCTGCTCCGCCTATAATTAAAACATTCATGATTTATTATATCATAGATGAAGAAAAAAACTAGTTAATTTCTTCTAATTGAGAAGCAACCGATTCCCAATAATGAGTTTTTTCTTCTATATGCAGGATACATTCATCAAGCTGTTGTTTTACAGCTTTTGCTTTTTCACTGTTTGAATAAACAGAAGGGCGTGATAATTCTATTTCCAGCCTTGATTTTTCAATTTCTAACTCTTCCAGTTCTTTTAAAATTTCAGCTTCTTTTTTTTCAAGCTTACGGATACCGGCTTGTTTTTGTTTTTCTGCAACCCGCCTCTGTTCGTTAGACATTTCATTGTTTACTGTTACCTGCTCTTTATAAATTGCTTTTTGTTCATTATTATCTGCTTTTTCTTTTTCAATTTTTTCCAAATAATAAGAATAATTTCCGTAAAATAACTTTGTTTTTGCAGGAGAAGAAGCATCTCCGGGTTGTAATTCAAGGGTTTTTGTAGAAAGGGCTTCCATGAAATCGCGGTCATGGGACACAAAGATTATAGTCCCTGAAAATTTTTGTAATGCTTCAAGTAAGATATCTTTTGAATAAAGATCAAGGTGGTTTG
>Ga0209755_10003122_pt1 | contig 21233 bp, 18 predicted proteins | sample TergutCo191P1_FD_187301 | JGI IMG/M metagenome (GOLD analysis project Ga0209755, IMG submission 187301) | Cornitermes sp. P1 segment gut microbial communities from Petit-Saut dam, French Guiana - Co191P1 (SPAdes) (version 2) | ecosystem: Host-associated > Arthropoda: Insects > Digestive system...
CACGCCTTATTTCACCCTACTTTGAGATATTACACCCGATAAAACACGATAAAATAGGCTGGCTTTGGTGGCAAAACCGACGAAATCGGCTCTTTTGGCCCCCAAAAATTGTAACTTTGAATTGCTGTTCGCGCACATTCGGCTATTGACTATGTCGCTCCGGATGTGTTTAAATTGGGTAGGGTCGGTTAACAATGTTTACATAATCGGGCAAAGACCAATGCGGCCCTTGCGCCCGCCCCGAATCCGCGCTATAATTAGGTAATGGACCCCACTGAGGCGGGTTCGGGCTACGCGCACAGCTTCAAGTTGCACGATTTTGAAGGGCCTCTGGATCTGCTGCTGTACCTGATTCGCAAAAACGAGATCAACATCTACGACATTCCCATTGCGGACATTACCGAACAGTACCTGGACTATTTGCGCGCCGCCGAAAGCCTGAACCTGGACGACGTTACGGAGTTTCACGCGATGGCGGCAATGCTTCTTTTGATAAAATCGCGGACTCTGCTTCCGGTCGAAATAGAGGAGGACGGCGAACCGACGGATCCGCGGCAGGAGCTGGTGGAACGCCTGGTCGAGTACCAGAAGTTCAAAAAGCTCTCCGACCTCATGGAGGAAAAGGAGCGGGAGGCCGAGTGGATTATCGAGCGGCGCAAACTCCAGCACAGTCTGCCCTTCACCGACACCGAACTCTGGGAAAAGGCGGACATCTGGAGCCTTATGAAGACTTTCGCCGCCCTTACCAAAAACCTTCCCGGAAACAGCTTCGAGCATATCGTCAAGTACGAGGAGGTCAGCATCAACGAGAAGGTTGCGCTGCTTTCGGAGCTGCTGGAGGAAAGGGGCGAGTGTTCCTTCACCGACCTGATCGTCCGGTCCAACTCGATAATGGACATAGTGTGCGCGTTCCTGGCGATTCTGGAGGCGGTGAAGGTGCGGATGATAGTCGTGTACCAGAACCGGATGTTCGGCGACATTCTTATAAAACCCAACGACGCGGTCGGAAACGGCGACGGCTCGGCGGAAAGCCGGTCCGGGGAGTAGTTCGGCATGGACGGTCAGGCTGCAAAGGAAACCGCGCTTGTGGAGGCGATACTGTTCATGGAGTCGGAGGCGATGGACGAGGCCGCCCTGTGCCGCGTTTCCGGGCTTTCGCAGGAGTCGGTGCGGGCCGCCCTGGAGGCGCTGGGCGAACGCTACGCCGCGGAGGATTCCGGCCTGGAGCTTTCCGGAATCGGCGGCGGCGTTGTGATTTCCCCCAGGCGCGAACACTGGGAAAACCTCAAGGATCGCTACGGCAGGAAAAACGAGGGCAGGATTTCCCGCGCCGCGATGGAAACGCTGGCCATAATCGCCTATTCCCAGCCCATCACCAAGGCCGAAATCAAGGCGTACCGGGGCGTTTCCCCGGACAACATGATCCACCTGCTTCTGGAAAAGGGCTTTATCCGCGAGGCCGGGAAGAAGGACGTTCCCGGCAAGCCGATACAGTACGGCACCAGCAGGGAATTCCTGAAACACTTCCGACTGAATTCCATAGCCGATCTGCCGAAGCTTAGCGAGAGCGACGTCGACCGGTTCGAGCTGGAAGGGGAACGGTAGAAGTTGGAAAACCGGGACAGGGCCGTGGAGCCCGGAGTGAGGCTCCAGGTTTACGTGGCGCGCGCCGGCGCGGCCTCCAGGCGGGCGGCGGAGGAAATAATCGCCGCCGGCAGGGTCAGCGTCAACGGAGCGACCGTCCGCGAGCGCGGAAGCAGGGTCTTCCCGGGGGACGCTGTTCTTCTGGACGGAAAGCCCCTGCGCCCGGAACGCCGCCGCGTGTATCTGGCGCTGAACAAGCCGCCGGGGTACATCTGCTCGTCCGACGACCCGCAGGGGCGGCCGCTGGCGCTGGATCTGCTGCCGGGGACTCGGGAGCTCTTGTACGGCGTGGGGCGGCTGGACTTCCTGTCCTGCGGCCTCATCCTGTTCACCAACGACGGGGAATTCGCCGCGAAACTGGGACACCCGGCTTCCGGCGTGGAAAAGGAATACATAGTGGAGGCGACCGGCCACGTTCCGGACGAAGTGATTCTGGCGTTTGAAAGGGGAATAACCATCGAAGGCGAACACTACAGGGCGCGTTCCGTAAACAGGATAGGCTCGCGGTGCGTAAGGGTGGTGCTTGTGGAGGGCAAGAACCGGGAAATACGCCGGGTGTTTTCGCACTTCCGGCTGCACCCCATGCGGCTGCGCCGCGTCCGCGTCGGCCCGGTAAGGCTGGGCGGCCTGCCGGAGGGGGAATCCCGCCGGCTGACGGATGCCGAGGTGGCCGCGCTTCTTGAGGGAAGAAACCGAAGGCCGACGGCAGCGGATTCCGGCGCGGAACCGACGCGCCCCGGATCGCGGCCCCGGTTTCAGGAACGCGGAACGCCCGGGGACGCCGGTTCGGGGCCCCCGTTCCACGGTTCGAAACCCGGCGCCTCCGGCCTCCGGTCCCGGGATTTCGTTCCCCGTACCGCGAAAAAACCGAAAAAGGAGCTCACATGGTAATAGCGATAGACGGACCGGCGGGATCCGGAAAAAGCACGATCGCGGGGCTTCTGGCCCGGAGGCTGCGGGCGGGGGAGAGCGAATCCGCCCGGTTTCGCTACGTCAACTCCGGGAAACTCTACCGGGCCGTAACCCTGGGCTGTCTGCGGGCCGGGATTGACCCGCTCGACGGGGAAGGGGCCGCGGAATTCGCCAAAAACGCGAAAATCGAGTACCGGGGGGAAAGACTGTTTCTGGACGGCGAGGACGTTACCGACGGGCTCCACACCGACGAGCTGGACCGCCGCTCCGCCCCGCTTTCGGCCCACGTTCCGGTGCGCCGCGCGGTAAACGCGCTGATACGGGAAATCGCCGCCGCCGGCAACGTCGTGGTCGAGGGCCGGGACATGACCAGCGTTGTTTTCCCGGACGCGGAACACCGGTTTTACCTGGACGCGTCCCCGGAGTCCAGGGCGCAAAGGCGCTTCGAGCAGGGCGTGTCCGGTCTGGGCCTGGAGGAAATAAAGGCCGCCATAGCGGCGCGCGACGAAATAGACCGCAACAAGACCGAGGGAAGCCTGGTTCTGGCCGACGGGGTCGAATACGTCGACACGTCGGGCTTGACCATTAATCGCGTTTACGACATACTTGAAGGGAAAATTAAGAAGCAAGGACAGGACATGGCGCAGATGGAAGTGGTATCGCCGTCGGAAGACGGCGCGGACACGAGTCCGGTAAAAAACGGCGAAAACATACAAACGCAGTTGCAGGAAAAGTACCTGAAATCCTTCGAGCAGCTCGAGGAAGGGCAGCTTGTCGAGGGAACCGTAATTCAGGTAACCCAGGACCAGGTATTTGTCGACGTGGGCTACAAGTCCGAAGGCAAAATCCCCCTGCAGGAGTTTACCGAAATTCCCGGCGTGGGTGACACGGTGTCGGTCATCCTTATCACAAAGGAAAACAAACGCGGCGAGGTTATCGTCTCCAAACAGAAGGCAGACGCCAAACTTTCGTGGAAACACCTGCGACAGGCTTTCCAGGACCACGTCACGGTGGACGGGGTTATCGAAAGACTCGTCAAGGGCGGCTACGACGTAAACCTGGGGGCCGGAATGCGCGCGTTTCTCCCCATAAGCCAGTCCGACGTGCAAAAGGTGGACAAGCCGGAGAAATTCCTGGGCCTCAAAACCAGGTTCCACATAGAGCGGCTGTACTCCGACGGCAAGGTGAACATCGTGGTGAACCGCCGCCGGCACATGGAGGAGGAGCTGGAGCAGAAGCGCGGCGAGTTCTTCTCCGGCACCCCGATAGGCGCGGACGTTTCCGGCGTGGTAAAGAGCTTTACCTCGTTCGGCGCGTTCATCGACCTGGGCGGGTTCGACGGCCTCCTGCACATCAACGACATGAGCTGGGGACACGTTACCAGGCCCAAGGACTTCGTAAAGAAGGGCCAGGAGATACGCCTGAAAGTCATTCGCGTCGATCCGGTGGAAAAGCGGATAAACCTTTCGCTCAAGCACTTCACCGACGACCCCTGGGTCCACTTCGAGTCCAAGTTTAAGGTGAACGACATAGTCAAGGGCAAGGTTACCAAACTGACGGACTTCGGCGCGTTCATAGAGCTGGAGGAGGGAATCGAGGGCCTGGCCCACATTTCCGAGTTCTCCTGGGTCAGAAAAATACAGAAGCCGCAGGACCTGGTCAAACCCGGCGACCTCATCGAGTGCATGATTCTGGGCTACGACCTGCAGGCCGGAAGGGTGTCGCTGGGGCTCAAGCAGGTTACGGCGAACCCCTGGGACGACATAGAGGAACGGTATCAGGTCGGAAGCAGGCTCACCCGCAAGGTGGTTAAGATTACCAACGCCGGCGCTTTCGTCCAGCTTGAGGAGGGCATAGACGGTTTCCTCCACGGGGACGACATTTCCTGGACGAAGAAAGTGAAGTACCCTGGAAGCGAGCTTGCCGTGGGGCAGGAAATAGAGGTCATGGTAATCGGCCTGGACAAAGGCAGCCGCAACATCAGGGTCGGAATAAAGCAGCTTTCCGAGGATCCCTGGGAAAGCTTCAGCGAAACCTACCGGCCCGGCTCCCAGGTCGAGGGCGAGGTCGCGTCGGTTACCGACTTCGGCGTTTTCGTGCGCGTTCCCGGCGGAATCGAGGGTCTCATACACAAGAGCAACCTTACCGAGAACAAGGACGAAAACCCCGAGGACGCGCTGCGGAAATACAAGGTAGGCGACAAAATCAAGGCCGTGGTCATAGACATACAGGGCGACCGCCAGAAACTGGCCTTTTCGATAAGGGACTACCAGAAGAAGGTGCAGCGGGACGAGATTTCCCGCTACATGGTCGGCAGGGAAACGAACCCCTCCAGCTTTACCCTGGGGGATCTGCTGAAGTCCAAGACGGACCCGGGGGAACCCGCGGACGCGCGTCCGGCGGCGGAACCCGCGGCACCGGAAACAGGAGCCGCCGAGGCGGAACCCGCGTCCCCTTCCGTAGCGGAAACCGGCGCGGAGATCGCCGGGGAATCCGCTGCGGCGGTCGAAACCGGCGCGGAAGAAGCTCCGGCGGTTGAAGCCGAGGCGGAAACCGGCGACGAAGGCGCAACGGAAGGCGAATCCGGCGGGGGGGAAACCCCGGAACCGGAAAACGCCGACGGGTCCAAGGCCGACGGTTCCGGCGACGCGGCGGAACAGCCGGCGGAAGCCGCCGACGGTTCCGTTGCCGCGGGCGGTTGACGCCCGGGGAACCGGTCCGACGTGCCGCCGGATGACGACGACGACCGCTCGCGCGACGACGCGCCGGCGGTCGGTTTTCATACGCTGGTATACAAAAGCCCGGCCATCGGGGAACGGGTTCGCCTGGCGGATCTGGCGGCGAAGGTCGATTCCTCGGTGCTGATTACCGGGGAAAGCGGGGTGGGAAAGGAAATTTTCGCCGAGCGGATTCATCTGCAAAGCCCGCGCCGGCTGGCCCCGTTTGTCCGGGTAAACTGCGCCGCCATTCCGGAGGGGCTTCTGGAAAGCGAGATGTTCGGCCACGTAAAGGGGGCCTTCACCGGCGCTTCCGGAAGCCGCAGGGGGCGTTTTGAAAGCGCCCGAGGCGGCACCGTTTTTCTGGACGAGATAGGGGACATTCCCCCGTCGCTCCAGGCAAAGCTGTTGCGGGTGTTGCAGGAGAAGACCTTCGAAAAGGTAGGCTCGGACAAAACCGTTACGGTTGACGTGAGGATAATCGCGGCGACCAACAGGGACATGGAGTCGATGGTGGGGAAGGGCGAGTTTCGCGGCGACCTGTACTACAGGCTGAACGTTCTGCCCCTGTTCATCCCGCCCCTGCGCCGGCGCGTGGAGGACGTTCCGGAGCTGGCGCGTTTTTTCCTGGCAAGGTTTGCGCGGAAAAACGGAAAACGCTTCGAGGGTTTTTCGCCGGACGCGGTGGAGGCCATGCTGACGCATCCGTGGCCCGGAAACGTTAGGGAACTTGAAAACCGCGTCGAGCGCGCGTGCGTGGTAGCCTCTGGCGGCTGGATTGGGCGGGAGGACGTTCTGCCGCAAACCGGCGCGGAAAAACCGGAAACCGGGGACCGCCGGCTGAAAACGGCGCTGGACGCGTTCAAGGCCGGGTTTGTCCGCGGGGTTCTTGAGGAAAACGCCTGGAACCGGACGGAAACGGCAAAGGCGCTCGACATACATCGGACGTATTTATCGCGGCTCATAAAAGAGCTTGGCATAACGAAACGGAAAGGAACGGATTGACGTGCTTAGGAGGAACCATGCAGAGCGGCAGTGAAAAGCGGCCCCCCGTCGGCGAAAGGATCGCCGATTTCGTCCAGAAATACCGGAAACCCATACTCGTCTCGGCGGTCCTGGCGGTTCTGGTTCTTATAGGAAGCGTCGTTACGCTTGTCGTTTTGGACGTGCGGCGGGGCAGGGCGATTGCCGCGGTGGAGGAACTGGGCGTTCGCTACGAGGCCCTGCGAGACCTGGTTTTGCCGCCGTTGCCGGCCGGCGGCGACGCGGAAGGGGAGGGCGACGAAAACGGGGTGCCCGCCGACGCTGCGGAACCCGGCCCGGTCGGGTACGGGGAACCGGACGACGCGGTTTATCCGGAACGGGACGGGCTCGCCGGGAGGGACGTTGAGGGGGAAATCGCGGAACTGTTTGCGGATCTGCGTACCTTCGCTTCGCGGAATTCCGGTTACGCCGGCGGAAGGGCCTGGTCCATGCTGGGCAGTCTTTACGGCAGAATGGGGGAGTGGGCCGAGGCGGAGGCCGCCTGGCTTGCCGCGTCCGGGGCCACCCGAAGGTTTTACATGTCGCCGATAGCCCTGTTCAACGCCGCCGCCGCCGCTGAGGAGCAGGGCGGACGGGAAAACCTGGAGCGGGCCATGTACCATTACGCCGCCAGTATTTCCGCGCCGGCCGGCTTTTTCGCCGCCCCAAGGGCGCAGTTTTCCATAGGCCGCATTCTTGAAACGCTGGGGGATTACCCGGCGGCAATTCAGGCTTACCGCGACGTTATTTTCGGCTGGCCGCACGACGAAAGGTGGACCAACTTTGCCCATTCCAGGATCATAGCGCTGGAAACGATGGACCAAAGGCCGGGGCCGGACGAACGCGTCGAAAGGCCGCCGGTGGAGGATACCGTAACCTGGGCCGACATGCCGTTGTTTAACGGCGACGCTGTGTTTGCGGATACGGCGGCGGAGGACTTTGCGGTGCGGCCGCAGACCTTTGACGGCTTCGAATTCCCGGTTTTGACGGAGCCGTTCGTGCCTGAAACCTGGGGCGCGGAAACGCCGTAGGACGGCCTGGAGCGTGTGCGCGGGGATGCGGGGATAAGGAAGCAGTTGCCGTAAACCGCGGGGAAGGGTGATGTGACGACGAAAAAAAACGTTCCCTTTCCGGGCGTGTGCCTTTTTCTGGTCTGGACGCTGTTTTCCTGCGGCCTTGAGGACCTTCCGTTTATCGGTCACGTTCCGGAACCGCTGTCAACCCTCTCCGGAACCATGCCGCTTGAGGGGTTTCTCCTGCCGAGTTTCGGCGCGGAATATCCTTTCGAAAGTTTCGTGATTTTCTACCGCATTTACCTGAGCACCCACGCCGAGGGGGCGGAAGCCGTCATAGACCATGTGCAGCGCAGCAACATAAACCCGACGCTGAACACCAACTTCAACGCTTTCGCGACTCTGGCCTACCACGGCGGCACCGCGATGCCGGACACCGCCGGTCTCGACAACAGGTTTCAGTCGGCGGGTTTTATGAGGCTGGCGTTGGAGAACGCCGACATAGACCACGTCTTGGGAACCGGGGCGTTGGGGGGAAGGCTGAGGATCGATTTTTCCCACGTTCCGGGTCAGCCCCCCCAACTTGTGCTGGACGGCGTGTCCCATTATCTGCGAAGAGCCGAACACAGCGTTCATCTGGGCTGGTTCAACCCGGTGCCGGCAATTGAAGGGGCTCTGCCTTTTCTGAACCACCCGGAGCTGCGTCGCGCCGAATTCACCCACGGCAACGAAGGCAACAACGCCGTAAACCTGGACGTGGTAAACAGAACCGGGGCCGGGATTGACCCGTATCTGGTAATCCACTCGTACGTCCTGATGTACATAGCCGCAACGGGGCGAAGCCATCACACCGTGCCGCCGACGCGGGTTTTCAGCCAGCCAACCTTCCTTGGCATCTTCAGGCTTCCCGACCACATGTAAAGCGTCCCGGACGGGGAAAGCGGGGAGCTTTTGGGGAGCGCGGTTTACTACGAATTAAACACCGGTCTCCGGAGGCGCCGGAAACAGCGCGGCGTTTGGCCTAAACAGCCCCCGGCGCGCGCACCAAATCCGCAACAGCGTCCGGGTTTTCCCCGTTTCCGCCGCGGCAAAGCGACGTAAGAAGGCAGCGCACGGAGGAACCCGGGGCGGGAATGTCGTTGCCGCAGTTGACGATAAGTTTCAGGTAATTTTCCGAGACGGCCGAACACTGGCCGTCCCAGCGCTGGCCCCTTTCCACCACGGCGGAAACCTCCCGGCCGAGCCACGCGCCGGCGTATTCGCGCCGGCCGCGCCAGGCCAGTTTGACCAGCGCGTCCGCCCGGCGCTTCACCTCGCTTTCCCGTACCCGGCCGTCGAAGGAGAACGCCCGGGTTCCGGGGCGCGGCGAAAACGGAAACGAGTGTATCCACGCAAACTTTGTTTTCTCGCAGAGGGCCAGCGTAAGATCGAAGTCCTCCTCCGACTCGCCCGGAAAACCGGCGATTACGTCGCAGGCCATAAACGGATCCCCCTTCGCGTAGCGCAGAAGCACCGCGGCTTCCTCCACCGCCCGCGCCGGGTAGTTTCTGCCCATCCGCCGCAGCACCGAGTCGCTTCCGGACTGCACCGAAAGGTGGAAGTGCGGGCGTATCCTGGGATGGGCCAGCGCCGAGGCCAGCTCCTCGTTAATCCCCTCCGGTTCCAGAGACGACACGCGCAGCGCCGCGGACTCGCTGTTCTCCAGAAGATACCTCAAAAGCCCCGCAAGGCCGAAACCGGAATGCCGGTACTGCACAAGGTTCACGCCGGCGATCACCAGTTCGGGGCAGCCCTTTTCCTCGAAGGAGCGCAGCTCGGCAAGGGCCGCTTTTGGGGAGACGCTGACGGAGGGGCCGCGGGCCAGGCGCGTCCGGCAGTAAGTACACAGACCGTCGCAGCCGTCCTGGACTTTGAGAAAGCCGCGCGAGTGGAACGTGAAGTCGTCCGGCCTGAAGCCGAACGGGTCGCCGCCGGTTCCGGGCTTGCGGGCCATCCACGACCCCAGGATTTCCGGCAGGGCGTTTCCGCGCAGGGCGGCCTCGCGTATAAAGCCGGGCAGTTCAAGCAGGGCGCTCTTGTCCGTTCCAACGCCCCCCCCCTCCCCCCGGGGGACGAAAATCCTTCCGGCGCCGGGGGGAACGCTGTCCTCCTCAAGCGCCTCCACTTCCGCCGGATCCAGCTTGGCGTAGCATCCGGTAACGATCACGCAGGCGGCCGGGTTTTGCCGCAGGGCCTTGCGTATGTACATGCGCGTTTTCTGTTCCGCCTTGGACGTTACGGTGCAGGTGTTGACGATCACGATTCCCGCGCCCTCAATCTTCGTCGCGGGCGGGACGACGGTAAAACCGGCCTTGGCGAACGAGTCCGCGAGCGCCTCGCTTTCAATCTGGTTGAGTTTGCAGCCTATGGTGCGAAACGCTACCGGGAACATAACTCCTCCGTCGCGTCGGGCCCCCGGCGGGAGTCCGGGCCTGGGTTACCTGCCGGCAAGGGCCAGCCTTACACGTTCCAGACCGCGCCGCGCGTCGGCCAGCCTGGAGTTGAGCGCCAGGGCGCGTTCGTATGCGACGACCGCCTGGGCGAATTCCCCGGCGTTCTCCCGGGCAAACGCCAGCCGCGTCCACCACTCCGCGTTCCCCGGATTTTTGTGGACGGCCGTGGTAAGCGCGATGTCGGCGCGGCGGAATTTCCCCATCCGGATAAAAATCTCCCCGATAAAGTGGTACACCAGATGAATCCGGCCCCCCTCCGGAGCGATGGTAATGTAGTGCTGGAAATACCGCAGGGCCGCGGCGTTGTTGCCCATAAAAAAGTAGACCTCCCCCAGAATCTCGATTACGCGCGGATCGTGGCGGTTTATCGTCCTGGCCGCGTTCGCGAAACGCATCGCCTCTTCGTAGCGCCCCAGGTTGATTAGCGCCCAGCACAGAACGACGTGCGAGTCCATGTCGCGGCTGTTCGCGGAAATTCCGTTCATGGCTATTTCCACCACCCGCTCGAAATTCCCGCGCCGGAATTCCAGCATCGCGTCCTGTCTTGACTGCGGCAGAACCGCGGAAACGGAAAACAGAAAAACTGCCGCGAAAACGGCCGGGCGCGGCGAAATCATAAACCGGATTCCTTGCCCGTCATGGTGCAGCGGCCGCTGAACATGCAGCCGTTCTCCATGGAGATTTCCGGCGTGGTTACGTCCCCGTCGAGCCTGCCGGTGGCGGCGATTTCGACCTTTTCGGAGGCGAACACGTCGCCCTTGACGTGCCCCCGGATTATCACCCTGGAGGTCCTTATTCCGGCGTTCACCACAGCCTCCTCGTCCACGACCAGAAGCCCCTTGGCGTCGATGTCGCCGGACACGTTCCCCCGAATCAGAAACGGTTCCTCGAAACTCACGGTTCCGGAAAAATCTATGTCGCGCGAAAGAACGGTGTCGAACTCGTCGTCGTCGAGCGCGTCGGCGTTAAGATTGCTCATTGCAGCCTCCCCTATTATTATAAACCAAACGCCGCGAAAGAGCCACAGGGAAGCGCGCCGTATCCGCGCCCGCGAAACCGGAATTTCGAACCGAAAAACGCGCCCGGTTGCCGATTTGCGCTTGCGGATTTTCCGATTTCAATCTATCATGGTATCATAGCACGATGCAAGGAGGCAATCATGGATTTTGCAGGCTCGATGAAAGCCAGGGCCCATTCGGCCCAGAGAACGCTGGTACTGCCGGAGGGAACGGATCCCAGGACGATCAGGGCGGCGAGAATAATCACGGACGAGTCGCTGGCGGCCAACGTAATTCTTTTGGGCAGCGTGGACGACGTGCAGGAAGCGGCGGCCGGGGAAGGCGTGTCCCTTTCCGGCATCGACATCCAGTGCACCCGCGCGGACACCCACCTTAACGACTACGCCCACAGGTACCACGAACTGCGCAAACACAAGGGCCTGACCGAGGAACAGGCAAGGGCCGACATTACGAATCCGCTGAAGTGGGGCGCGATGATGGTGCGCCTGGGCCGGGCCGACGCGATGGTCGCCGGCGCGACCAACACCACCGGCGACGTTCTGCGCGCCGGGCTTTCCGTCATAGGCATTCTCCCGGGGCTTAAGATTGTCTCGTCCTGTTTTGTCATGAGCGGGCTTGATCCCAGGTGGGGCGCGGCCGGTTCCCTTATTTTCTCCGACTGCGCCGTGGTTCCGGACCCCACCGCCGAACAGATGGCCGACATAGCGGAAAGCGCCGCGCAGTCCTGTCGGGACATGCTCGGCGTGGAACCGGTGGTCGCGCTTCTGTCGTTTTCCACCAAAGGTTCCGCCCAACACGCCAGCGTAAGCAAGGTGAGCGAGGCGGTGGAGATTCTCAAATCCAGAAAACCCGACTTCGAGTTCGACGGCGAGCTTCAGGCGGACGCGGCCCTGGTGGCGTCCGTAACCGACGCAAAAGCCCCAGGCAGTCCGGTAAGGGGCAGGGTGAACACGCTTATATTCCCGGATTTGGGTTCCGGAAACATAGGCTACAAACTGGTGCAGCGTCTGGCCGGGGCGCAGGCCTTCGGCCCGTTCCTTCAGGGCTTCGCCAAGCCCGTAAGCGATCTTTCGCGCGGGGCATCGGTGGACGACATCGTTACCACCAGCGTGGTAACCCTGGCCCAGGCAAAGTAAAGCCGGAACCGGCCGGCGCGCCGCCGGACACTCCCCTTCGGGTGTCCGGCGGCAATTCCGGCCATGAGCCGGGGGAGGGGCATATTCCGGTCGGAAGTTCGGCGGATGTTATAGCCCCGCCCGTGGTGCCGCTCCCTTTCCCAAACACGACGGGAGGGCAGGGACATGTCCGCGAAAAAACCGGTTCCCCCTGCCGCGCGTTTTTTGCGGCGGGCCCCGGTTTTCACTCCCCGCTGCCCGCGAAGCCGGACGGAAGGCGACTCAGGAATTCGCCCAGCGCGGCGGACACCGCGTTCAGGGTTGTTTTTTTGCGCTTCACGGTGCTTAGCTCGACGTCCACCAGAAGGCCGGGGCGTATCCGGTGCGGGTCGGCCGCGTTTTCGATTTGGGCGAAGTCGCTTTCCAGAAGCGCCAGGCGTTCGTCAGAAACGCGCCTTTCCACCGGGGTAAGGTGCTTGCGCACGGTGGCCAGACGCTCGCGGATTTGCGCCAGTCTTAGGCCCATTCCGGCACAGCCGCACGCCTTTTCGTCCGAGCCGGAAGCGTCGCCGGCACCGCCGTTCCACAGGCCGGCCCCGGTTTTGCGCATTTTCCGCATCCGGTTTCCGTTCCTGCGGGCAAAGTCGTCGAAGTCGCTGACGTTGAAGACCGACTTGGAGTCCCGGTATATGACCTCCAGCAAATCCAGGAAATGCCGGAGCCTGCCGTCCAGGCTTTCCAGCGCCTCGTCGTAGGCGCGGCGTTCCGCGGCAAGCCCGGCCCGGTCGAAGTACCTGAGCCGAACGGCGTAGCGTTCGTCCGGCAGGGCGGCCGCGTCGGTGTCGTCGTACTCGCGGATCGCAAAGTCGTAGCCGTTCGCGCCGGCCCGGTTTTCCATGAACTGGAAGCCCAGCCCCCCGTCGGTCAGTACGGAGACCAGCAGGCCAGCGGCCGCGTCGAAACCGCGCCTGCGGACGTTCGCCATGGCGGCGCTCGCGACGATGTTGCGCACCGTGTCCTGCGGTTCCGGAGCCGGGGCCGCCGTTTCGGTGCAGCGTTCCAGCACGCGCCGGGCAAGTTCCTCGCCGGAAAGGCCCTCCCCGCTTCCGGCGGCTGCCTCCCGGCTTATGACCTTGACCAGATACCCGCAGACGATTTCCCCAATCAGGTGGGATGCCGCCACGCGACACCGGAAAGCCGGCGGCACAAGGTCGTCCTCCGGAACGTTGAGGCGGAGTTTCGCGTCCGTTACCGTTTTGGGTCTGAACGCGTTGTCCCCAAAAACGCAGCCAAGCACGCGGCAGGCGTTTTCCCCGCGGACAAACGCTGCCGCGTCCGTTTTTCGCCCGGGCGCGTCTTCGGGACTGTCCCAGGGCCTTACGGTCGTCGTCTTTTCTATTTCGCCCGTGTTGAACCGGTCCGCGCCGCCCATGGAGTCCAGCAGCCCGCCTATTTCCTCCGGGGTGCGGCGAACCGGCGAACCGGAACCGTCCGTTTCGTCGCCCGCTTCCGCCGGAAGCCGTTCCAGCAGCCCCCGGTAATTGCGTTCCACGTAGGCGTACAGTTTTTCCCGCAGCCCCTTTTTTACGCTCGGACTCAACGGCTTTTCGCCGGAAGACGCGGAGGCCAGCACCGCCTCCAGGTGGCGAACCACCCTGTCCGTTTCCTCCTCCAAAACCGGGGCCGCCGCGCCGCGATCGCCGCGCCGCGCCGCGTCCCCCCGCGACGGCACGGCGGCGTCAAACCCGGGCCGTTCCCGCCGGGGCGCGGACGTTTTGTTCGGCAAATCAACTGTTCCCATGGAAGCTCCTTGGCCCCGATTCGGGGCTGTCGCTTTATTATTACCGCATCCGGGGGAATTGTAAAGGTTCGCGCGCGGTCAAACCAGGGCAACAGCACTTACTTTCCAAACAGCACCTTCTGTAGGAAATCGGTGTTGCGACAGGCAATAATTGGCTACACAACTTGAAGAAGTTGATAAAATAAATAAAAAGTGCGAATTTAATACGGAATTATGATTTCATTCATAGGTGTTTTTGGCAGAAACGGCTTCCTCATAAGACTTTTTCAGTGGCCTCCAAAAATCCGTGACGTTGGTACGCACCGGAGTACACTTCGCCGATGATGCAACACCTGCCGCCGATTGGCGTGTGGCCAACCGGCGGCAGGTGTCCGCGCCCTAGAACAGCGCGTCTTCCGACAGCGCCTGCCCGGACGAAGCCGCGCTCTTGCGCGGCCGTCCCGGCCCCTGCTGTGTAGGCGACTGTTGAACCGGCGCGGTTCCGACTGCGGCATCCGCGCCGGTCTGCGGCGTTCGGGGTGAGGCCGCCGCGCCTTTAGCCGCCGGAGCGGTCGAGGCGGCCTTAGCCGCGTCGGCGAAAGCGGCGCCCGCGCCGCCGGACTTGGCCGCCGCCTTGGGGAACTCCCTTCCGGGGAAAATCCGCTTCCGCAGATCGGCCTCGATCCCGGCCGTAAAGTCCGGGCGCTCCTCCAGGTAGACGCGGGCGTTTTCCTTGCCCTGCCCCACTTTTTCCTCGCCGTGGGAATACCACGCGCCCTTTTTTTCGATAATGCCGTGCTTCACCGCGCTGTCCAGGATGCTGCTGATGTAGGAAACGCCCTTGCCGAACATAATCTCCAGCTCGGTTTTCCGGAACGGCGGCGCAACCTTGTTCTTTACCACCTTTACCCGGACGCGGTTGCCCACCGCCGGGCTGTCCTTCGACGCCTCGATGGTCTCCGTCTTGCGGACCTCCAGCCGCACCGAGGAATAAAACTTCAGCGCGTTGCCGCCGGTGGTGGTTTCCGGGTTGCCCATGAACACGCCTATCTTCATGCGAATCTGGTTGATGAAGACCAGGACGGTCCGGGACTTGCCGATGGTGGCGGTCAGCTTGCGGAGCGCCTGGCTCATAAGCCGCGCCTGCGCGCCCATCTGCGCGTCGCCCATGTCCCCCATGATTTCCGCCTGCGGGGTAAGCGCCGCCACCGAGTCCACCACGATTACGTCCACCGCGCCGGACCGGACCAGACTTTCGGTGATTTCCATCGCCTGTTCCCCGTTGTCCGGCTGCGAAACCCAAAGCTCGTCGATGTTGACCCCCAGGTTTTTCGCGTAGACCGGATCCAGCGCGTGTTCCGCGTCGATGAACGCCGCCGAGCCGCCCAGCTTCTGCGCCTCCGCAATCGCGTGCAGCGCCAGCGTGGTCTTGCCCGACGACTCCGGGCCGTAGATCTCGATAATCCGTCCCCGGGGATAGCCGCCCACCCCCAGCGCCTCGTCCAGCATGATGGAACCGGAGGGCACGACCTCGATTCCAGCCGCGTTGTCGTGCGAGCCCAGCTTGATAAGGGACCCCGCGCCGAACTGCTTCTCGATCTGAAGGCGGGCCGCTTCCAGTGCCTTCGCCTTTTCCTCCGGGGACGCGTTTGGGTCGCCCCTGGTTTTTTCTTCGTTTGACTTAGCCATAAGTGTTTCTCCTTACCCGTATATATGGCGCGGAATCGTGTTTTGCTTTAGCCCGGCGGGAAAATTATAGCATTTTTTTTCGCGGGTTTCAATCCGGCGGCGCGGGGGGAAAATCCGGCGCGGAAGGAACGCCGGCCGGATTTCGCGGCTACGGCATTACCAGCGAGGGGTCAATCCTGGCGGGGCCCCTCTGCGGGGACCGGAGCTGGGTCGCCGCCCTAACCTGCCGCTCGCCGGTTCCGCTTTTTTGTTTTTTCGGGCGAAAGGCCAGTTCCGCCGCCGAAAAAACCAAATTCTGGTTTTCCGGAAGCCCCTTGACTTTTTTCACCCTTCGTGGTATAAGCATAAACATGCGAGTGGTTATTGAAATACGGCAAGAAATTACCGAGATTACCCTCTTGACAATCTTCGCCGTTTGCAGTAACACACACACACACACACACACACACACACACACACACACACACACACACACACACACACACACACACACAAATTCGCCTAAATTTATATCGCATGTCGCCATAGGCAGCATGTGGCAATACCACTGGCGAACATTTCTTTTTTGTCCATGTACATATATCCCCTTGTTTGGGGGAGGAGCTAAAAGATCGCAAAAGACAGTCTGCCATAGGGCGGAAGTCGCAAAGGAGTATTTATGAGCCAGCCATTCGTCGTCTGGGACGACAGGTATTCCATCGGGGTAGAGACCGTTGACGAGCAGCACAAGGGGCTTTTCGCCCTGACCAACGATCTGTACGAAGCCTGCCAGGGAAACGGTGCCGTCGCCAGCGAGCATTTCAAGGAGGTGTTGCAAAAAGCGGTAAGCTATGTAGCCCAGCACTTCAGCACCGAAGAGGAAATCATGAAAAAGACCGACGACCCCAACTACGAGGAACACCAGAAGGAGCACGATCTTTTTGTCAGGAAGGTCATCAAGGAAGCATCGGCCCTTGAGCAGGGCGGGGAAGATGCCCCGTTGGTTTTTATGAACTTTCTGCGAAACTGGATATCCAAACACGTTACCGGTACCGACATAAAGATCGGGCAGCATATCGAAAATCTAAAGCAAAAAGGCGCGCTGGGGGCGAACGTTAAATTTTAGCGGTTCGCCCCGGCCCGAAAGGAACAAAAAATGGCAGATCAATCGTATCTCCGTCCGGTTATCGGGCTCGACGAGGCAAAGTGTACGGGTTGCCTTCGTTGCATAATGAAGTGTCCCGTGAAAATGTGCAACAACGCTTCCAAGGAAGGCCTGGTTACCTTTAACGCGGATTTGTGCATAGGCTGCGGCGAGTGCATTCCCGTGTGTGAGCCCAAGGCGCGTTACGGCATCGACGACTTCGATTCCTTTTTCAAGGATTTAAACGCGGGTGTCGATATGATCGCGATTGTGCCGCCCGCAATTGCCGCGAGTTTCGGCGGTATGTACCTGAAGTTCAACGGGTTTCTGAAGAAGCTCGGAATCAAGGCCATTTTCGACGTCAGCTTCGGGGCGGAACTTACGGTCAAGTCCTATCTTACGTACAGGAAAAGGCAAAACCCCACCGTCATAATAGCCCAGCCATGCCCCACTCTCGTTTCCTTCATCGAGATGTATCACCCAAGCCTTATACCGCACCTGGCGCCGGTGGACAGCCCCATGCTTCACACGATGAAGATGATCAGGCGGTTTTTTCCGCAGTATGCCAGGTACAAGATTGCGGTAATCTCCCCCTGTCTTTCCAAGCGCAGGGAATTTGACGTAACGGCGCACGGGGACTACAACGTCACGTTCAAGGCCATAAACGACTATCTGGAGAAAACGGGCGACAACATATCCAGGTATGAGGAGGTCCAGTACGACGGACCCGCCGCCGAACGCGGCGTTCTTTTTTCGTCCCCCGGTGGGCTGATGCGTACCGTCGAGCGGTACGACAGCAATGTCGGTAACTACACGAAAAAGGTCGAGGGGTTCCCGGAGGTGTACCATTACCTTGGGTATCTGGAAAACATTCTGGAAAAAGGCAAAAAGCCTTTGTACCCGTTGATCGACTGTCTGTCCTGCGCGATGGGCTGCAACGGCGGGCCGGGAACGACCAAGCTTCACGCCCACGCGGACGACTTGCTGGAAAGAACCGAGGCGCGCAACAAAACCGCAAGGGAGTATCACGGGACGTCCGTATCCAAAATTCTCGGGATGTCCAAACTTGAAAAAACCATCAACAGTTACTGGGTGGAGGGGCTTTACTCCCGTTCGTACACCGACCGTTCCTGGGTTGTCGAACGCCACGTCAGGGTTCCGCCCAAGGATAAAATCCGGGAACTGCACAACCAGATGTACAAGAAAAACGATGAAGATTTTCTCAACTGCCATGCCTGCGGTTACGAAACCTGCGATCAGATGGCGATAGCCTGCATCAACGGTTTGAACCGTTTCGAAAACTGTCGGCATTATACCGAAGTCCAGAAACGGCTGATGGCGGCGAAGCACAAAGAGGAGCTTGTTGCCCTGCTTGCCCGGGTTCACAGGATAACCCAGGAAGAGGTAAACAAAAACGTTGAAGGTATTACATCGCTGTCCGGCCATATCGACAACAGTACGGTGTCGATTCTTAATTCCTTTGGCGCAACCGAGGAGATCGTCAAGGGCGTGAGTTCCATTCACCAGATGCTGGCGCAAAACGCCCAGTCGCTCAACGATTTGAATTCCTCGTCGGCAGAGGGGAAAAGGCGGCTGGTGCTGATAGACAAGCTTATTACCGACATTTCGGCCCAGTCGGACGCGCTTATCGACGTTGCAAAAATCATCAGCAACGTGGCGGACGAGACTAACATTCTTGGCATGAACGCCGCGATACAGGCGGCCCATGCCGGGGACAGCGTGGGCAAGGGTTTTGCGGTTGTGGCCGGACAGATTCGCCAGCTTGCAAGCAACTCGTCGCGTCAGGCCGGGGAAATAGCGAAACGGCTTAGGGACATCAAGGTCCTTATCGACGATTCCCACGTTTCGTCTAACGAGGCCGTGGCACAGTTCGATCATATCGTGAACCTGGTTGCCGAGGTACACAAAAGCGACATGGGCGTAAGGAGCACGGTCGAGGTTCAGACCACTTCCGGGCAGTACGCCATGGGGGAACTGAACAAGCTGAAAGACACGGCGATGAGGATTCAGAAAGAGTCGGACGCGCTTCTGGTTTCCAGCAAGACGGTGCTTGAGAACATCGAGACCATCAAGAATATTTAGGCGATGATTGGCAGACCAAGCTCAATAGCAACCGGTTTAATGTCCGCCCTACCGGTTGGTTCTTGTGATAAATCAACTATACTGGGGGTCGGGCGTTTTTTCGCCCGGTTTCCTGCCGTTGGTTAGATTTTGTTTTGAGGCACCACGCCGCTTTCGTAATTGACGATTTCCAGCAGTTGCCGTTTGAAGAATCCCTTGAAAAATGGATTCAACTGGCGGTAAAGATTGACGATTTCCTCGATTTCGTGCTCTATTTCGCTGTCAAACATTTCCCCCTCCCCGGTTTCCAACCACTTCGAGCTGATCCCGGTGGTTAGGTTGATGATTTTTACCATTCTTGGGTTTATTTTACGGGCACCTATTTCCATTGAGCTTAAAAAACCAGCCTTGACGCATATTTTCTCGGCAAATTGGGCCTGTGTCATGTGCAGTTTTTTCCGGGCATAGGTTAACCGCTCATGTATCGTCATTTCCCATATTTTAGCAGACATCACCATAGATGACAATAAATGAAAGATGGCGATTTTCGCAAATGGGAACTTGACATTACACACCTTTGCTGATATATTTCAATCACCTATGGTGGAATTACAGAAAAACACCGTCCTGGATATGGACAATTCGGCTTTTATCCGCTCCGGCCTGAACAGCATAAGCGCCGAAGGACGGGAATACCTAAAGACCGTCGCCCTGTCGTTGCTCGCCATCCAAAGCCACCCGGGGACTCCCGTTCCCAACATGATTTGCGGGGACATAATGCGGAAACCCACGGAGGAGTTCCCGTAACAGAGTGACATGGCATATTTGCGAAACGGTAGGCTTGCCCTGCCTTTGCATATCCTGCCTTTTTTGGTAGGTAAATCTTCGTGATGCCCGACAAAATAAGGCGGTTGGGTACCACGAAAAGGAGCGTGTTATGAAAAAAACACAACTCGTTGTCTGCGGTACTTTGGCCGCAGTTCTTACACTGGCGTTTACCGCCTGCCGCGGCCCTACCGATTCGGCACCTGCAGCACCAACCACTGGTTCCGTTGTCGGTACAATGGTGTTCCCGGACGGTGCCGGCGGCATTGCCATTGGCGTTGAGTTGGAAGCGGAGCTGGGCGAGTTTCCACGTCGTCTTGTCGTAACCAGCGAATCACCCGCTGGGGGCTTGTTTAGGTTTGACGACATCCCCCCTGGTATCTACGCCATGTATGTGTCATTGCAGGATTCTCCGGGAAGATCCTTGGTACGCAACAATATAACCGTAACGGCAGGCGGTGTGTACTCCTTGGGTATCATTCACGTCAACCTTGGCTGTGATTGCGGCGAGCAGGGGGCACCAGCTGTCATTACAATCAACGCCGACGGGTACTGGGTTATCAACGGCGTGGTTACGGACGTGCGCGCCAAGGGGCAGGACGGCCAGCCCGGAGCAATGCCTACGATAACGATTAACGCCGCTGGATACTGGGTCATCAACGGTGTGGTTACCGACGTACGGGCGCGGGGGCCGGAAGGCCCACAGGGACCGGAAGGCCCGCAGGGGCCAGCCGCAACGATAACGATTAACTCGGACGGGTACTGGGTCATCAACGGTGTTGTTACCGATGTTCGGGCGCAGGGACAGGACGGCCAGCCCGGAACAATGCCCACGATAACGATCAGCGCGGATGGATACTGGGTTATCAACGGCGAAGCCACGAATGTACAGGCACAAGGCCCGCAAGGATCTCCGGGGCAGGTGCAGCAGGTAACGGGCATATCAATATCCGGGAACGGCCTTACTCGGGTTGCGCCGGGGACGTATACGCTTTACCTAAATTCGGGCAGCAACGTTGTCCTTACCGCAAACGCGGAACCATATGATGCGCTGGTCCAGACCCTGCTTTGGGACTTTAACGGCGATGCCTTGGCAAGTATTACCAGGGTTGCCAGAAACAGGCTAATATGGACCGGCCCCGAAACCGCCGTGGAGGTAACCGCATCCCATTCTATCGGGAGCGCGGAAATAACCGTAACTGCTGTTGGCAGCGGTGGCAACGAGATTACCGCAACCGTTGCGGTAACGGTAACCTGCGATATCTGCAATGAATATCCATGCATATGCGTGAACGTGCCGGCCGTCACTTGGGTCGCAGTGGCCAATAACGCCGTAAACACGACCGCCATCAACTTTACATTTGCCACTCCCGTTACGGGGCTTTCCGCAAATGATATTACTATTATAGACGGAACTGGCTCGGTAACCAGAGGGACATTGACGGGCAGTGGAACATCATGGTCATTGGCGGTTGCCGTTGCAAGGCCCGGGAACGTGTTCGTCTTGATTGACCGCTACAGGGTAGAAAGAGGGCCGCAAATAGTGATGGTTTTTGCGGTTTTCGAAGGGGCCATGATAATGTCCGCAGGTGGGAGTCACACGATCACCATCGGGGAAGATGGTGCATTATGGGCCTGGGGAAGCAATTCGAACGGCCAGCTTGGCGACGGTACTACAACCCAGCGCACCAGTCCCGTCCAGGTACAGCCTGGCACGATATGGTCTTCCGTGTCCGCAAGCGAGAGTCACACCATGGCAATCAGGAGAGACGCCTCCCTGTGGGCCTGGGGAAGCAATG
>Ga0209755_10003123_pt1 | contig 21231 bp, 23 predicted proteins | sample TergutCo191P1_FD_187301 | JGI IMG/M metagenome (GOLD analysis project Ga0209755, IMG submission 187301) | Cornitermes sp. P1 segment gut microbial communities from Petit-Saut dam, French Guiana - Co191P1 (SPAdes) (version 2) | ecosystem: Host-associated > Arthropoda: Insects > Digestive system...
GCTCGGAGCTTGTAAAAAGATTAAACGAAAAGGGAAGCCCCATTCCGCTTATCACTTCCTGCTGCCCTGCGTGGGTAGACTACATGGAAAAATATTACCCCGACATGATTCCCAATTTCTCGACAGCCAAATCGCCGCAGCAGATGATGGGAGCTATGATCAAGGCGTACTGGGCGGAGAAAGCCGGAGTTGACGCAGACAAGGTTTATTCGGTTTCCGTTATGCCGTGTACCGCGAAGAAGTGGGAAACAAAACGCAATGACGACATGAAGAGCGCAGGTCATGGTTACGATGTTGATATAGTAATCACAACGCGCGAACTTGCCCGCATGATCAAACAGGCAGGTATCGAAATATTAAAACTCAATGACGAAGAAGCCGACAGTCCGTTGGGACCGTACACAGGAGCCGGTACAATTTTCGGCGTAACAGGCGGCGTAATGGAAGCGGCCGTTCGCAGCGCGTACTACCTTGTTACAAAGAAAGAACTTGCCGATGTCAACTTTAAACCTGCGCGCGGCTTGGACGGCGTTAAGGAAGGCGAAGTAGATTTCGGAAACGGCACAAAAATCCGCATCGCGGTAGCTCACCAGATGGGTAATATCGCAGCTGTTCTGGATAAAATCCGCGCCGCGCTTAAAGCCGGTAAAGAGCCGCCTTATCACTTTGTAGAAGTTATGGCGTGCAGGGGCGGATGTATCGCAGGCGGCGGACAACCCTACGGCTGCACGGACGAAATCCGCAAACAGCGCACAGGCGGCGTATACACAGACGATGAAAAATCGCAGTACCGCTGTTCGCACCAGAATCCGTTTATAGGGCAGGTTTACAAGGAATTCCTCGGCGAGCCCGGCGGACACAAGGCGCACAAACTTCTGCACACCGAATATGTTGAACGCCCGCTGTATGTTAAATAAGGAGTTTTTTAATGGATAAATTTTTTGGAATTACCAAAAACGGTTCAAACGTACAGACTGAAGTTTTAGCGGGATTTACGACATTCTTTACAATGGCGTACATCATGTTTGTAAACCCAAGCATACTCGCGATTGCCGGAACTGAAGATAACCCGATGAGCTGGGGCGGCGTTTTTGTCGCTACTATTATCGCAGCCGCCGTTGGAACTCTCATTATGGGTTTGGTTGCGAAGGTTCCTTACGCGACAGCGCCGGGAATGGGGTTAAACGCTTTTTTTGCATATACAGTATGCGGAGCGTTAGGTTTCAGATGGCAGGAAGCGCTTGCCATGGTTTTTATCTGCGGTATTGTAAATATAATTGTTACTGTTACAAAGCTAAGAAAGCTGATTATTAAGTCGATACCAAGATCGCTTCAACTGGCAATCGGCGGAGGTATCGGACTTTTCATTGCCTACATCGGTATTAAAAACGCGGGCTTTATCAACTTTGTTTCCACTTCTCCGGGCTTTACCCACGGCGCGGACGCGGTGCCCGAACTGAGCAAGTTTAATTCCGCGGGTCCGGTTCTTGCGCTTATCGGTCTTACAGTTACTGTTATTATGATGCAGCTCAAAGTAAAAGGCGCGATGTTAATTGGCATTGTCGCCGCGACATTGATTGGCATTCCGATGGGAATAACCCATGTTCCCGATAGACTTTTCGATATGTCCGCGCTTTCCGGTTTCAGCGAAGTGTCATTTGCTTTCTTTGGTGAAATCGGCTTAAAAAGCCTTTTTTCCGACAACAGGACATTTATCGTATTGATTACAATTTTCGCTTTCAGTCTTACAGATACATTTGATACAATCGGAACGCTGATTGGAACAGGAAGGAAACACGGCATTTTTGATGATGAAGATGAAAAAGCGCTTTTTGAATCAGATGGTTTTAAATCAAAAATGGATAAAGCGCTTTTTGCGGATTCTACCGCTACTTCAATCGGCGCGTTATTCGGCACTTCCAATACAACAACGTATATAGAAAGCGCATCCGGTATCAGCGAGGGCGGGCGCACCGGTTTAACATCTGTTGTAACGGCTCTTCTGTTTCTGATTTGTCTTCCGTTAGTATCGCTGTTTGGCATGGCTCCGGCTCAGGCGACAGCGCCCATATTGATTATTGTCGGCATAATGATGTCGGAGTCTTTTATCGGCATTCAATGGAAAGACATGGAAGAGGCGATCCCGGCGTTCCTTACAATCGCCGTTATGACATTTGCGTATAACATTTCTTTCGGCATCGCGGCGGGCTTTATTTTCTATGTAATTGTTAAACTCTTTAATAACAAGATAAAAGAAGTGCACACAATCATAATCGGCGCATCCGCGTTGTTCCTTGTATATTTTGTGTTAATGGCGATTAATAAGATTTAATAACATGACAGATGCTGAAATTCTATCAAGAATTGATCACACTCTGTTAAAAATGACTTCTTCGCGGGGAGAAATAAAAACTCTCTGCGAAGAAGCCGTTAAATTTAAAACAGCTTCAGTCTGCGTTCCCGCCTGTTATGTGAAACCAATCAATAATGAATATAAAGATTTAAACATCTGTACGGTAATCGGTTTTCCGCTCGGCTATTCAATCACCGCTGCGAAGGTTATGGAAGCCGAACGCGCGATTTTAAGCGGCGCTAACGAGATAGACATGGTTATAAATGTCTGCGATGTAAAAAACGGCGATTTTGATTTTGTGCTTGAAGAAATTAAATTAATAAAAAAAGCCTGCGGCGAAAAAATATTAAAAGTTATAATCGAAACGTGCTATTTATCGCAAGAGGAAAAAATACGCATGTGCGAAATTGTAACCGAAGCCGGAGCTGATTTTATAAAAACTTCAACAGGTTTCGGCACAGCGGGCGCAACGCTTGAGGATGTAGAACTTTTTAAAAAACACATTGGAAAGAATGTAAAAATTAAGGCGGCAGGCGGAGTAAAAACCAGAGAAGACCTTGAAATGTTCATAAACGCGGGGGCTTCAAGGATCGGAACAAGTTCCGCCGTAAAATTGCTATCGGGCAGCGCCGCTTCAGGCTATTAATAATTCATTTGACTTTTCGATAAAACATCTGTAGATTTAACTATGGAGCCGGATGGTTCATGAACACTGCTCGTATGAGGGTGTGATAAAATTGTGAACGGCGAAAGCGTTCGCGCAAGGAGTTTTTTATGAAAGGCACAAGAAATTACATGGATCTTGGCAGTATTTTCGATGAAATATTCGAAGCGGCTAAGGAATTTCAGGATGAGTTCCACAGGAATTTTAACGCCCGCGGAGGCAATTCAGGCTATACGGGAGAGCCGTTTATATTCAAGCAGTTCTTCGACGAAAACACGGATTTTTACCCGAATTATTCATATCCGCCCATGAATGTTTTTATGACAGACGACAGATCTTTAGTTTTCGAGTTTGCTCTTGCCGGTTTTGACGAAAAAGACATCAGTCTTTCTTTTCAGGGCGATTACATGGTTTTTTCGGCGAAAATGGGAAATCCAGCCGCGCAAGAGGACAGTCAGGCAAGATTTAATACGGAAGAAAATGTCCGCTACTTCAAACGCCGTCTTAAAATGAAAGATATCGAAAAGCAGAAATATTTCGTCCCTTTGGACAAATACGCGCAGGATAAGGTAAAAGCGGTTTACAAAAACGGAATATTGCGCGTAACAATTCCGCCGAAAGAAGAGCCGGATCAAAACGACGGAATCAGAATTGAGATTGTTAAAGAAGGAACTTAATCGCCTGTTTCCTGATTTTTTATTTCGATGGGATGGCGAACGCGCTCTATAAGCCGCGTTTTGCCGTCTTCGCCTATGTCTAAAAATACGCCCTGAAGTTCAGACATTTCCCACGCCTCGCGCGTCCAGTCGGGAATGCCCGTAAGGTATTCCTTGATGCGCGAGTCGATTTCGCAGCCGCCTACAGATTGCTGGCTTCCCGTTCTGCCCGCGTCTGTTATAAAAGCGGTTCCCCCCGGCATTATTGTTTCGTCCGCGGTCTGCACCCTTATATGAGAGCCGATAACCGCAGAGCATAAACCGTCGGCGGCGTAGAAAAAGGTTTTTTTTTCCGCGCTCGCCTGCGCGTGAAAATCCACGATTACATACGGGGTTTGTTTTCGCAGGCGTTCAAGAACACCGGCAAGAGCTGCGAAAGGGCTGTTGGAATGAATTCTGTTAAAACAATTCTGACCGATAAAAACCGCGACAGCTACTTTTTCGCCGCCTGCGTTAAAAACTTTTGACCCTATGCCGGGCGCTTCAAGGTTAAGATTTTCAGGGCGAAGAATAAAAGGGCATTTATCAAGATTTTCGGTTAAATCTTTTTTGAAGAAACAGCACTCGCCTAAGGTAATGACGTTCGCGCCCATCTTGTGAATGTATGCGGCATGGCTTCTTCCAAGACCGTTTCCGCCCGTCGCTCCGTCGGCGCCTACGATCAGAAAATCCCATCGATACCGTTCCTTTAATTCTTTTAAGGATTTTTTTAATGTATAAACTCCCGCCTTGCCTACAAGCTCGGCTACATAGAGCACTTTCATATAATTTATTATTCCTGGACGTTATATTCTAGACCAGATATGACCCGTTCAAACTCAGCCGCGGCGCGGTAATCGCCGAGTTCTCTGCATGTGTCGCGAAGGTTGATCAGCGCGTCAAGATACTGGGGGATAAGGCTTACAGCTTTTTCGAAACAGCTTCGCGCGTCTTCATAATTCTTGCTGTTAAAATACACAACGCCTAAATTGTTCCATGTTTTTGGGTCGTTGCCTGTGATTTTCAGCGCCGAGAGGTAACAATCTCTCGCCAGTTCAAACTCGTTTAATTCATAATAAATTAAACCCATAGAATGCCATGATTCCGCTATGCAGTCGTTTATTACAAGGGAATGCTTAAAACTTTCGATTGCCTGCTTGTATTCCCCCGTTTTTTGCTGAGCTATTCCCAGATTCATCCATAAAAGAGGGTTTTCAGGCTCTAAATCAAGCGCTTCGCGGAACAGGGGGATGGCTTCAAAAGGTTTATTAGCTTCGGTTAATGCGACAGCGGAATTGTTTAAAGCGGCAGCAGTTTCCATATTTTAACTATATCCCAATTTTACGGGATTAACAACATATTTCTTTTTTTTATACCTGTTATTTTATTTAAGTGTATAGTATAATAATCATTAGGTAAACAAGTGAAAAACATTAGCGAATTCAACAGCGGAACGTCCGAATATGAATTTTTCTCTTTTCTTTACGACAAGATCGTTTCTAAAGAGGTTATTACTTTTTCAAAATTAAAGGAACTGGTTCAGCCTGTTTTAAAGGATAAAGTAACGCACGCCGTAGTTATGAGAGCATTCCTTCTTTTAAAACGCATGAACTGGGGTTTCTTCGCCGCTATCTGCCCGAACACCCACAAAAAACTCTGGAAAGAAATGGTAATTCCCGACAAGGATTTCCCCGAAGCGGGCGATCTTAAAAAGACGCTTCAGATTTCCAACCTCTATGTCGCCATGCTCGACATTCACGGCTATACAAAGTTTTGCATGGAATCCAGAAAAAATCTTTCGATGATGCACAATCTTGACTGGGCAATCGAAAACGAAATTAAACGCATTTCAACTCAGTGCGGCGCGATAAGCCAGAGAGAGCGCGGAGACGAGATGGTCGTAGTCGCCGCGAGCGCGACAGACGCGCTTATGGTTACGCTCTGCATTATCGATTATTTTTGCAAAACAAATGTTGTAAATGATCCGGCGATAGTTACAAAGCGCGGCGAAAAAGCCGATGCCCTTCCCATTTTTAAAATAACCGCCGGAATCACGGGAGGCAACACTCAAAGCCCTTTGATTATAACGGAGAGGGGAAACCTCGCCGGGTTCCTTCTTAATTCAGGCGCGAGGCTTCAGACAAGAGCCAACGAACTTTCACCTCACGATTCACGAATTATGATTGCCAAACAGGTTATGATGAATTACGAAAAAGAGAACGCCGCTAACACCTGTACGCTCGCGCAGAATAACGCGCTTTACTTCTTTGACACAGGGCATATTGAATTTAAAGGCGTTATGATTCCCACCTGCGAAGTTGTGTTTGACAAGAACGAACGCTACAAGGAACAATTCGCCGAAGACATGACAAAACTTTTTTCTTCCATCCGCGAAAATTTGTGGGAACAGCGCATTTATCAGGATTTAATGGAATTGCTTACAAAGGTCGCGATCTCCATGCCGAAATTTACGATTACTCCTCCTGTTTCGATTTTTGGCATGAATTCAATCGACAACGAATCTTATGTGCAGTTATGCAGGCACGGTCTTAAAGCATACTGCAGAGACGAAGATTATTATCTTGCAGTAGATTATTTAAATCATCTTGTCGATCTCAGCGAAAGGCTTCCTTCTTTTGACAGACTGATCCTGGATTACATTAGGGGAATCACGGAAAAGTATCAGCTTCTTTTAAACGCTTACGAGAGGCATATTGATAAAGAAGTGGAAGAAAAAGCGAATGTAATTTTTCAGGCGGATCATTATAAAACATGGCTTGCCGCGAAAAACGGAGCGCAAATTTATGAAAAGTTAAGAAGCGTCGGACGCAAAAGCAAGGAAATTACGAAGAAGAAAAATTTGTGGCTTAGCATGCTTTCGCAGAACAAGGAAAAAATGGAATTTACCCTGTATTCCGGGAAAAAATAAATCTAATGAAGAAATTGTTTACCATCTGGCGTTATTATTCTCTCGGATATGAACAGTATCATGAATGTATGGAAAGGGTGTTTAAGCATAACCTGTACAATCTAAGACTTGGCAATATTCTGGTTATGATTTTAGCCGTGCTTTTTTCATGCTTTCCCCTTTTTGTACAGCATAATCTCCGCGAAGCGGCGGTTTATTTGTTTACGGCTCTTGTAGGCTTGCTGTTTTTTATCATCGCGAACCGCAGCATTAAATTAATCAATCAGCAGAAAAGGCAGGAAAATAAAAGAAAGGTTTATGTCCTGATTATCCTGTTTTTTATTAACATCGTTCTCTTCGGGATTTTTACCGGCGTATGGATGAACCGGGGAAATTACGCCGTAACTTTTATGACAATTCTTGTCAGCTCTCTGTTTTTATTTTACAATTCTCCGACTTTTAATCTTGGATTGATAGTAAGCGCGACCGCCGTTTTCATAACGTCCACGGTTCTTTTTAAAGAGCAGAGCGTATATATTGTAGATGTTTTTAACGTAATATTTTCCGCGCTTATCAGCCTTTTAATTTGCTGGCGCATTACGATGTTAAGGCTGGTGTCGGAATTTAACGCGCGGAAAATGGAAGGGGAGCGGGATAAATATCTGGATCAAAGCACTATTGATGAATTAACCCAGTTGCGGAACCGCCGCGATTTTGAACAGACATTCCAAAGATATCTTGTAAACTACAGATCTTCGGACGATTTTTTATGCGTCGCTATCGCAGACATTGACTTTTTTAAATTTTACAATGACCATTACGGGCATCCGAAAGGCGATGAATGTCTTCGCGCGATCGGCGGCGCTCTTATCAGATTGAATAAAACAATGGGCGTTTACTGCGCGCGCGTCGGCGGCGAAGAATTCGCTCTGCTTTGGTTTGAAAAAGATATTTCCCATGTTGACGCTGTAATAACGCGCGTAACTAAATTAGTAAAGGCATTAAAAATACCGCACGAAAAATCAAATATTAACAGTTTTGTGACCATGAGCATTGGAGTATATATCGAAAAATGCGGAAGTTCAGGCAATTACGAAGAACTTTACGACTTGGCGGATAAAGCCCTTTATTCAGCCAAAGGAAACGGACGCAACTGCGCCATCATCCGCGGAAAGAATATGTCTCAGTATCAGATTAAACCTGAATAGCGCTGATTAATAAGCCGCAAATGGAATTATTTCCGTTATCTGCACCCTGAAACGCGCGTATACTGACCATCGCCCTGAATCAATGTAATAGCGCGGAAACGACGCAAGGCTGATAAATCCCGTTACTTCTTTCGGGCGGTTTCTTTCGCTGCCTCTCAACGCGGAACGCAGAGCTGCTCTCGCGGAATCTTCCAGAGCTGTTTTTTTCACCGCAATCCATCCGGGGTATTCTTCCAGAGTTGAGGGACCGTAACCTGTAGCCTGCGCGTTTCTGATCATCCCTGTGCGCCATACCTGTATTCGTTTCTGCTGCGAATCGTTTAAATGATAATCCGCCCACACTCTCAGATTCATATCTTTGATTTCTGTTTCGGTTACTATAAGACCGGGGTCTCCCCATTTTATTTCTCCGCATGGTTCAAGTTCCAGTACTTCCGCGATATTTCTCGCTCTCTCTCCTACTTCATAATTGAAAGACCAGCCGTAAATCATCGCGGAAAAAAACAAAGCCATTTCTTCAAGAGCTCGCCTGCCTGCCGCTTCCGCGCTGAGAGGGTACTCTTCGTCTACGTGTCCTGCGTAGATTGGCTCGTAATCAATAACTACTTCGCCGCGGATTACATCGGAATACTGCCAGCGCTCATTCCCCTGAGCGAAAAGAGAAGTAAAAATCGATGCAAGTAATAGAAGATAAAGAAGAAATCCGCGCATATTACAATATCGGTGGTTTATTATTATTTCCAAAGGTGTCAGTCACCTCTTAAATATCTACAAAACCTTTAAACAAAGCAAAAAAAGTGTCACCTCTTAAATTTTTTTTAAAAATTATAATATTAACCCAGTTCTATTGAGCGTTTCCATGCGGCTTCTACGGCTTTTATCACAGCGCTTCTAAAGGCGCCGTCTTCCAGAGCGGCGATACCGGCTATTGTGGTGCCGCCGGGGGATGTTACCATGTCTTTCAGTTCGCCGGGGTGTTTACCTGTTTCCTGTACCATTGCGGCGGCTCCGAATACTGTTTGAGCCGCGTATCTGAGTGCTTTGTCTCTCGGAAGTCCCGCCTGCACTCCGCCGTCCGCCAGAGCTTCGATAAATAAATATACATACGCAGGACCGGAACCGGATAGACCTGTAACAGCGTCCATATAACGCTCTTCTACAATGTCTACAATACCGGCGCCGCTTAATAATTTTTCCAGAGACGACGCTGTCTGCGCCGGGACTTCCGCGGATAAAGACATCGCGATCATTCCTCTTGCGATAAGCGCGGGCGTGTTCGGCATTATTCTTACCGTCGGCACTTTTTCTCCGACGGCTTTTTGAATTTTTTCTATTGACCAGCCTGCCGCCATTGAAACCAAAACAGGCGGAATGCCCGCGCCGTGTCTTTTTAAAACAGCAGGCGCAATTTCGGCTAACACCTGAGATAAAATTTGCGGCTTAATCGCGAGGAATACTATATCGCCTTTTCCAGCCGCTTCCGTATTGGACGGCAAAACTTTTGCTCCAAGAGAGGATGCAGCCTGTTTCGCTTTCTGCGCATCCGCGTCCGTTATATATATTTCCGTATCTTTTGAGGCGCACTTCATTAAAGCGAAGCCCATATTGCCGCTTCCGATACACGCGATTATATTCATAATTACTCCTGTATTAATCTACTCCTGCCGCCTTGCGGAAACGCTTAACAGTCGCCGAGGCAATGGGACGCGCTTTTTCCGCTCCCTGCGCCAGAATTTTATCCAGAGCGGGAATATCCGCCATAATGGCGTCATAGCGTTCGCGGATAGGAGAGAGACAGCGGTTTACAACGCGGAAAAGTTCTTCCTTTGCTTCTCCCCAGCCCATGCCTCCCGCGCGGTAACGGGCAGCGAGAGCCGCCTGCTCATCATTGTCCGCGAATAATTTATAAATCAGGTAAATCTGGCTTTCATCGGGATTCTTGGGTTCTTCCACAGTTTGCGAATTGGTTGTTATGCGCATAATTGTTTTTCTAAGAGTTTTTTCAGGCGCGAAAAGAGGGATTACGTTGTTGTAGCTCTTGCTCATCTTGCGCCCGTCGAGTCCCGGTATAACGGCGGAATCTTCCTGCACACCGGCTTGCGGAATCTTTAAAACCTGCTGTTCATAATTCGCGTTTACAGACTGCGCTATATCCTGCGCCATCTCAATATGCTGTACCTGATCCTTGCCGACCGGAACTATATCGGAATCAAAAATAATAATATCCGCCGCCATCAATACAGGGTATGTAAAAAGACCCATGTTAATTCCCGCGTCGGTGTCATCGCCTTTTTCGCTGTTGTCCTGAACAGCGGCTTTGTAGGCATGAGCGCGGTTCATAAGCCCCTTGCTTGTAAAAGCCATCAGCATTGTGGCAAGTTCAAAAACTTCGGGAATGGAACTCTGCCTGTAGAAAATCACCTTTTCAGGATCAAGCCCCGAAGCCAGCCAGCCTGCGGCTACCTGCCTGATTGTGGAGTTAAGTTCTTTCGCGTTTTTCATTGTATTAAGCGCGTGATAGTCGGCGATAAAATATCTTGCGTCATATTCCTTTGCGAGTTCAAGCGCAGGCTTTATCGCGCCGAAGTAGTTGCCGATATGCAGATCGCCCGTTGGTTTAATGCCTGTTAAGGATATTTTCTTCATATGGTTAATTTAGCGGATTTTGGATAAAGAGTAAAGTTGGGACAGTTGATTCACGCCCTGTTAATTTATACTTGTATATTCTTATAAAATAAAGTCTTGTAAAAACCGCCGATATATGGTAGTATTATCCTGTCGGCGGAAAGTATGCGCAAAATCGCAAAACACAGCCAAGCCGCTTCAAAACAGTGTGGATATTAGGGACGTATATAAAGGGAGTTTCCCTATTATATAAATAAATTGGAAGGAAGGATTATATGAAAGAGAAAGAAAGAGTAAGAGAGATGAATGAAATAATTGAGATGGAAAGAAATGAAGAAGCAAAACGCGAAAAAGAGATTAATGATATTGAGGATACTGTTAAAAAAGAAGAAGAAAAATATAATGCCAAGATAAATGAAATTGAAAATGGAATATTGGAAGATCAGGATAGAGTAGGAGCTTTCGGCGGATCAGGTTCTAATAAATAATATACCGTTCCGGCGTAAATATACGAAATCGTACCCTCATGTTTTCCGTTACCGCCGGACGGCGCAATAGTATTTCCTTCGGCGGCGGCATTATCAATCTGTAAATTATCCGCTATTATTAAAATAATGAAATCCCGGTTAAAGCTATTCGACATTATCATTATCCTCCTTGTCGCGTTATTAACGTTCTTCGCTGTATATAAAGTTTACATAGCGCCGCAGGCGCAGCCGCGGATTTTGATACGCTCTCAGGGCGGCGAATGGACATTTCCTGTTGAGGCTGAAGAAACAGTGACTGTTTGGGGTCCTATTGGCAGCACAACGGTAAAGCTCGAAAATAACCGCGCGCGGATAGTCAGCTCTCCGTGCGATAATCAGACATGCGCGGCGGCAGGTTTTGTCGCAAGGCAGGGGCAGTGGGCTGCCTGTCTTCCGAATAATGTTTTATTAATAATGCACAGCGCAGGAGATAATGATGTTGACAGCGTTGCATGGTAAAGACAGCGCGGCAAAGAACCTTACAATAAGTTCACTCGCGCTGCTTGGCGCGTTCTGCCTTTTTCTTTCCGCCGTCGAATACATGATACCAAAACCGCTTCCTTTCATGCGAATCGGGCTTGCGAATCTGCCGATTATGCTTGCGTGTAATATTTTTCCGCTGCCTTCATTTTTGGTTTTGGTTTGCATAAAAATAACAGGACAGGCGCTGATTACAGGAACTTTATTTTCGTACGTTTTTTTATTTTCCATGACGGGGACATTTTTATCGGCTTTAACGATGTATTTTTTATGCAATGTTTTGGGAAGAAAATACATATCGTTTATCGGCATTGGAACAGCGGGCGCTGTTGTTTCCAATTTATCGCAGCTGGTATTGGCGCGTATTTTTATTTTCCATGAAAATGTCCGTTATATCGCGCCCGCTTTTTTAGCGGCAGGACTTGTAACAGGCATTGCGCTTGGCATTTTCTGCGAAGCGTTTGTCAGAAAATCAAAGTGGTTCGAAGGAATTAAAAATGAAAAGGCTTGAGTTTTACGAAAACGCCTTCAGCGCGAAAGCGTTGTTTGTAACGGGATTATTTATAATCCCCGCGCTTTTATTTAATCCCGGCGCCGAATACAGGGTTATGCAATTCCTTTTTTTCTGGCTTCTTGCGTTTCTATGCGGTAAAAAAACAAATTTTATTTTTACTGTTTTAATAACTTTTTTTATTATAACTTTCAACCTGATAATTCCTTACGGACGCGTTCTGTTTTCCATCGGTGCGTTTAAAATTACATCGGGCGCATTGGAAGCCGGTATTCACCGCGCCGTAACGCTTCAGGCGCTTGTTATGCTGTCAAAAGTGACGATAAGGAAGGATTTGCGGCTGCCCGGCGCTTTCGGAAAGTTATTAAGCGAATCTTTACAGATGTTTTCGGTTATTATGAGCAGAAAATACAAGGTAACAGGCAAAAACCTTATCGCGGATATTGACAACATAATGCTTGAACTAAGCGCAGAACAGATTGAAATTGTCATAGAGCAGAGCCGGATACATACAAAGCCCATAGGCTATTTAATTTTAATTCTAACAACATTAATCGCCTGGCTGCCGTGGTACTTAAACTCCGTGTCCTTCGCGCCTTCTGTGTGAACTTTTTTTTAGTTTTTATTCAATATAATATGTTTTATCAGTAATTGAAAAATCCATGCCGTCGGTTATACGAACGCTTTTATCTTCAAAGACGAAAATAGCCTGTGTGCCGGGAAATGATTTGAGCAGAGAGTATCCTTTGTCGTATCCGAGAACAAAGACTGCCGTACTAAGAGCGTCGGCGTCCATTGAAATATCCGTAATTACGGTGACAGATAACAGTCCGTTTTGCGCCGGGTAGCCGTCCGACGGGGAAAAGAGATGATGATAATGCACGCCGTTCTCTTCAAAGTAACGCTCGTAAACGCCGGAAGTTACAATTGTTTTTTCCGGTACTTGCAATACGCCTATAATCGAGCCGCGCGATTCGCCGGGATTTTGAATGCCGACTCTCCACGGGCGTTTGTCTTTTCTTTCGCCTAACATGATTATATTTCCGCCGAGATCGATTTTCGCACGCGTAATTTTTTCTCTTTTAATTATTTTGGCGGCTTCATCGGCGGCGAAACCTTTGGCGATAGCGCCAAGGTCAAGCGCCATGCCGCGGTGGATTAAAAATACGCTTTGCTCATCGTCGTCTAACACAACGAAACGCCAATTTATTAAAGGCAGCGTTTTATTAATTTCATTTTGCGAAGGGACGCACGGGTTATCGCCTGAAATACCCCAAAGATTTACCAAAGGTCCTACAGTCGGATCAAACGCGCCGCCTGAAACCCCTGCGAAAAATAAAGCGCGTTTAATTACTTTAAAAGTATCTTCATGAACGATAACGGGCGCAATACCCGCGTTTTCATTAATACGGCTGATATCCGAAGCTGCAATATTAACGCTCATCAGGTTTTCAATTTCGCGTATTCTGTTAAAAATTTCGTCATAAATGCCGTTTTTGCCGTCTTCAAAAAGCGTAACAGAGCAAACTGTTCCAAGAGCCAGCTCGACACGCGAAGACTCGTTTTGCGAACATGACGCAAGGAGAATAATAAGTAATAAAAATTTACTGCCTCTAAAGTCCAAAGCGTTCGGAAAATTCCTTTAAGTGGCTGCCAATGAAAAGTGCGCCGTAGCTTGTTACTACAATGCCGACAGTGATCCCGACAGGCAGAACAAATGACGCGCCCAGTTCATTCGCAAGGCTGCGAAAATCAAAACCGAAGTACGCTGTTACCAATGATACCAAAATAACAAGACCGGCAATTACCCAGCCTCTTGTTGAAAGACCGCCGGGGATGGAATACGCGGCGTTTTCATAAGATTCCTGTTCTTCCTCAGCCGCGATTCTTGCCATGATCGAATCCTCGAAACCGGGAGACGAGGGGAAAAAATCTTCTCTTAGTATTTCTTTTGCGGATTCGTAACGTTCAATTTTTTGCGCGCACTCAGAGCAGAAAAAAGTATGCGCCCATATCTGAAGCTGACTTAAAAACGAAATATCCGTGTCTTCATAAATCATATCCATAATTTTTGAACAAGTCATAAATTACTCCTTACAAATTTTCCGACAAACATTCAAGTTTTTCCCTCAATATAATTTTCGCCCTGAATACGTGAGACTTTATGGTGTTTACAGGAATTCCTGTAATCGCCTCAATCTCATGATACGAACGATCGTAAAAAAAGAACAAATCGACGCAGACTCTGAAACGTTCCGGCAGTTCTTTTACCGCCGCCTGAACCGCTTCCCTTGCGGCGTTTCTAAGAGCGAGCTTCTCTGGAGTTTCATCGCTGCTTAGAAGCCTGTTCGCGTCTTCTTCCGCAAGACTGAGGTATTCCTTCCTCCTGTTCACCTCGTTCAATGCCGTGTTATAGGCAATCTTGTAAAGCCATGTGGAGAACCGGCTCCTTCCTTCAAAACAAGGAAGACTGCGGAAAGCCTTCAGGAATACGTCCTGCGTAAAATCGGAAGCATCTTCGGGATTGCGGAAAAAACTTAACCCCATCCCGTACACCGCTTTTTCGTGCTGACGCACCAAAAGCCGGAAAAGATCCTTCTGCCCCGAAACAATCTGAGCGACTATTAACTGATCGTTATAGTCAGATTCAACGCTTTTTTCCCTGCGAGGTTTTTCCTCTGCGCGGGATTCATCAAACATTGCGCTTATCGAAGCGTTTAATTACATAATTGGCTAACAGTCCAACGCCCAACGACAGCGGGATGATACCGCCCAACAAGCCGTACGATGCCCCGTCAGTAATAGACAGCAGCACAGTCAGAGCAATGCCGACGCAGCTTAACAGAAGCCCCGATAAAAGACTAAACGAAAGAAGATCAAACTCAGGTCTTTTGTACATTCCTGCTTTAATCAACAAGGTTCTTCGCCGGTGATTCCACAAAAGGTAGAAAAAAATCACAACAGAACCCATCACAATGCCCACAACGGGGATAATCGCGATTAATATTTGCGCAGCGGCTGATGTCCAATTCATAAAAACTCCCGATATATTATTTGACACTTACATTAATGTATGGTTGCGTTGCTGCCAAGGCAGCTTGCTAAGCAGCTCGCTGTAACAGCTCGCAAAAGCGGCTAGAAATTTGCGTCAATTACCATCATATCACTAAAATACAATGTTTCAATCCTTCCAAGCCGCAGAATCGCGTTAAAACGCTTCAAAATTTCCGATTTTGCCGCTTCTTCATCAATTTGAATTATGCTATTTTCGGGCAAAGCCGAAAAATAACCCGTCGCGGTAACTCTGAATTCGCTAATCTTTGCCGCCAGTTCCTCCGTAAAAGCGGTATCATTCGCGTTGTAGGGAAAGGCAATTGTAAGAAGCAAGGTTGATGAGTTCATAAGCGGGATTCTGAGCCGCCCAAGCCCAGCGAAAACGCGGATATCGTCCTGAGCCGGAGTTCGCTCAGCACGGACAGATCCGCCGAGTTTTAATACAGGATTGTTTTCCGATCTGGCAAGACCGAAAATAGTGCCTATAACAATCAGCAGGATCAAAGAGCCCAATAAAGAAAGCAGAACAATATAAAAAGTTTTCGAGATTTTATTAACCGGGAAAAATGGTTTTTTCACTTGTTATTATAGTAATTTATTTTTTAAAATTTGTCAGCATATTTTGAACTATGCCCACATTTAATGGTTTAAAAGAGTCTCACACAAAGTCACAAAGCCGCAAAGTTGTTGTTTGAGAGCCAATCCAAAACCCAAAATATATCTTGACTATCAATTATTTCCGGGTTTAAGAGCGTACATCGAAGCATGCGCATACCTCTGTGCCTTGGCGACTCTGTGTGAACTCTTTTGGACTATTAAATTTTATAAAAATTTTTCAATTTTTTTCGTTATCAGTCAAGCAAAATGCCGAGTCCGCCTCATATATAGCTGGAGGTTTTTATGAACTTAAATGCTAACAGAAATCACAAGGACAGTGTTTTCTCTGTGCTATTCGGCACGCCGGATGTTCTGCGGGAACTGTACTCCGCTATCGTTGGAATCGACATCCCTCCAGACGCGATCGTCGATATCAACACCCTTTCGGACGCCATCTACATGAAGCGGATCAATGATCTGTCTTTCACAATTAACGACAGGATTGTTGTCCTAATCGAACACCAGTCAACGATTAATGAAAACGTACCTGTCAGACTTCTTATGTACATCGGGCGCGTCTACGAAAAAATAACCGAGGAGAAAAAGCTTTATCAAAAGAAGCTTGTAAAAATCCCGACACCTGAGTTCATAGTTTTGTACAACGGAAAAGACGAGTATCCCGATCATCAGGAATTAAGGTTATCTCATGCTTTTAAGGATTTGTTTGGGTTTGGGCTGTCAAAAGAGATTGATTTACCGCTGGAGTTGATTGTTCATGTTTACAATATAAACCATGGACGAAATCCTGAAATATTAAAGCGAAGCGAAACCTTGAACGCGTACAGCATATTTATAGAAAAAATCAAAGAGTTCAACAAAGAATTAGAGCTTGATGAAGCTGTAAGAAGTGCTATAAAATACTGTATAGAGCATAATATTTTGAAGGATTTTCTTGAGAAACACGGGTCGGAGGTAATTAACATGTTATTTTATGATATAAGCGTGGAAGAGCTAGGTGAAGTCCGCTATGACGAAGGCTACGAAGAGGGCTGCGAAGAAGCAAAACTCTCCATTGCCCGAAACCTGCTCGCAAAAGGTTCGACTCCTGAATTCGTAAGCGAAATCACTGGTCTTTCTCTTGAAGAGATAGAAAAATTAGGTTAGAGAAACTCAGGGAACAAGATATCTTAAAAAAGAGAATCACACAAAGTCACAAACTCTCTTTTGCACTATAAACCTCTGTGCCTTAGCGCCTTAGTGTGAACTCTTTTAACCGTCCCAGTCCCCCAAAGTCTGTGTCTTATAGGGGAATTTACCGATGTTGAGGGGGGCTTGTGTTTTTTGGGATTTGGTGTTTGCGGGGAAAAGGCGGGCGAAGGAGCGGAAAAATAAAGGGTAAAAATTAATAAATTTATGTATATTTTGGGCGGAATTTGCCGATACTACAACAGGGTATGGTAAAATTGCCAAAAAATAGGGGTTTTTCTCTGAATTTGAGCGGTTTTTGTATTATTTTTCCTTCAGAAATTTTAAAGAAAGCAACAAAAAAATAACAAAAAAATAAAAAATGCTTGACATTTTTTTTTTTTTTAGATATATGTAGTTATAGAGATAAAGAGGAAAAGGGAGCTCGTGTGGTACCCTCTCTTATCTTAATTTACGCAGGAGGAATTTTATAATGAAAAAACTTTTAGTTCTTTCAGTGATCTTTGCGTTAGTAGCGGGCTCAGTCTTTGCTGCTGATGTAAGCGGTGCAGTAATCGGAACCTTTACTCTGCTTGAAGGCAATACCGGTAAATGGATGACTGAAGATGGGGAGAACCCTCTTCTTGATGGTGATAACAAACCGGTGGAAAGTCCTACATCCAGACCAATTACAACCAGCTCAGGCATGGATCGTGTCCGCATTGAAGCTTCAGGCGAAAACGAAGACGGCACATTCGGCGGATGGGCACGCATTGAAGGTCTACATTGGAATGGCGATTATTTTTCCGGTTATGCATGGTGGAAACCCTTTGATGCGCTTCTTGTAAGACTTGGTACCAACGGCGGCGACGGATTCTGGGGTAAAGACGGAGTTACAAGATGGATGTTCTATCAGACAGTAACTGATACAGGCGTATCGTTCGGCGGCGACAATTCATGGGGCAATAGCATCTATGGTATCGGAGCCGACTTCAACGGCGCTTTCTTTGGCGGACTTGGAGCCAATGCTCTCATGCTCGAAATTAAACCCATCGATATCCTCGGCATTAACATTGGTATCCCCTTCGGCGGCGGTAAAGTTGCTGACGAATACAAGAACATAAACATTCAGTTAGACTTAAATCTTGATTTCGGAAACATAGCTCTTACTTTCGTAGGCAACCAGGGTAAGCTCGATGTTGAGTTTGATGATGAAACTTACGATGTTGATGTCAAAGCCAGCGGAGCAAAGATTTACGCTTACTTCGGCATGCCTTTAAATGAGCAGATGTCAATCGATGTTGGTCTTGGTTATACATTAGCTGTAAAGGGAGAAAAAGATACAGAACTTGACGGAATGACTTACAACGCTCCTATCGCTGTTGGCGCAGGCTTCAAATTCGCCAGCGACAGTTTTGGTCTTAAAGCCCGTGTTACTGCGTTATTAGCCGGAAAGCTCGCCCCCAAAGAGGGTGATGCCATTGCTGATCCAATGAAAGTACTCTTTGACGTAATACCCTTCTTCCCGATTGGCGACAAAGCGACACTCTTTGTAAGCGCAGGTATTGGCTTCAAAGCCGAAGACAATAAAATTGACCCAGCAGATGGAAAAGTGAAAGCAGTTACAGATTCTTCAGTATTCGGCTGGCACTTAAATCCCTTCATCCAGATTGGTGAAGAATGGGGACCGAAATTCCTCGCAGGTATCAAACTCTGGAGCGGCGCTGCTAAAGACGAGTCAGGCTTTAAAGACGACAAACCCGGCTCAACATTTGTCAACTGGGCAATCCCAATTGCAGTCAACGTAAGCTTCTAATTCAGCCTATTTAGTAAAAAAGCCGCCCGCAAGGGTGGCTTTTTTATATGGTGTCAGTCACCTGTTATTAATCTACAAAAAGTTTAAATAAAGCAAAAAAAGGTGTCAGTCACCTGTTAAAATTTTACAAAATGTTGAAATATAGATATAAAGGTGTCAGTCACCTGTTAAGATTGCATAAAATGATGAAATATTTAACAAAAAGCATCGATTTATGGTTTAAAAGAGTTCACACGAAGGCGCAAAGGCGCAAGAGGTATGTGCGCACTTCGAAGTATGCTTGAACCCGGAAATAATAGATAGTAAAGATATATTTTTAGGTTTTGGATTGGCTGAGAACAATAAATTTGTGGTTTGTGTGAGGTTTCTTTTTTAAGATATCTTGTTCCCTGAGTTTCTCTAACCTAATTTTTCTATCTCTTCGAGAGAAAGACCGGTGATTTTCTGCACACTTTCTGTAGAGTAACCTTCCGCAAGCGCGTTGCGGGCAATGGCAAGTTTTGCTTCCTCGCAGCCCTCTTCACAGCCTTTAACATGCCCGTCTTCGTAGCCTTCGTCATAGCGGACTTCACCTAGCTCTTCTACGCTTATATCATAAAACAACATGTTAACTACCTCCGACCCGTGTCTCTCAAGAAAGTCCTTCAAAATATTATGCTCTATACAGTATTTTATAGCACTTCTTACAGCTTCATCAAGCTCTAATTTTTCGTTGAACTCTTTGATTTTTTCTATAAATATGCTGTATGCATTCAAGGTTTCGCTTCGTTTTAATATTTCAGGATTTCGCCCGTGATTTATATTGTAAACATGAACAATCAGCTCCAGCGGTAATTCAATCCCTTTTGACAGCCCAAACCCAAACAAATCCTTAAAAGCATGAGATAATCTTAACTCCTGATGATCGGGATACTCGTCTTTTCCGTTGTATAGAACTATAAACTCGGGCGTGGGAATTTTTACAAGCTTCTTTTGGTAAAGCTTTTTCTCCTCGGTTATTTTTTCGTAGACGCGCCCGATGTACATAAGCAGTCTGACAGGTACGTTTTCATTAATCGTTGACTGATGTTCGATTAGGACAACAATCCTGTCGTTAATTGTGAAAGACAGATCGTTGATCCGCTTCATGTAGATAGCGTCTGAAAGGGTGTTGATATCGACGATCGCGTCTGGAGGGATGTCGATTCCTACGATGGCGGAGTACAGTTCCCGCAGAACATCCGGCGTGCCGAATAGCACAGAGAAAACACTGTCCTTGTGATTTCTGTTAGCATTCAAGTTCATAAAAACCTCCAGCTATATATGAGGCGGACTTGGCGTTTTGCTTGACTGATAACTAAAAAAAATGAAAAATTCCTCAATAATTATTGGAAACATCGGTAAAATCCCCTATGGGTGACTGACACCTGTATTGATACAATCAAGCATGAAGCAAAACATTTTTGCGCTTTTTGCGGCGCTTTTGGCGTTTGTTATATTCACTTCCTGCGAGACCGCGGGAAGCAAAGCGCCTAAGGAAACATTCACAGTTAAGCTCGAATCAGTTCAGTATAAAATTGGAGAAGCTGAAGTGCGCTTAAAACCTTCGATGGGGCTTGGAAAATTAAAGGATGTGAAAGTTCCTGTTTTTTATTTTCCTGAAGAAGACGCTGTCGTTTTAAAATTCATGTATGAGTTTACGACATTTCATCAATGCTGGAGCAGATCTGGGCGTCAAAGTTTTATAGACGCGGTGCCTAAATATAAGGAAGATTACGATTCGCGCGCTTTAGCAAGGGGTAAAAAAACAAAACGAAGCTACGGCTTGGTTTTCGGTTATGTGCTATGGCAGACAGTTAAGATAGCGGTACATGCGCACGCTAACATGAATGTCGAATTAGGTTACACATTTGTTGGAGGAGCTCCGTATTTTGTCGCCAATCAGCTTCGCACCGAATACATAAGCAATGTCTCAAGGAGCTTTAACCGCTCCGGTCCAATCATCCCCATGTATTTTACAGGTCCTCAAGCCGAAAAAATGGCGGAAATCTTTGAACAGGCGGGAAAGATAGACGGAGAGGATTCGTTGAACACTGATTCTATCCGGCCTTTCTGAAATTCTTTGCGTTCATTATCAGCATTTGAAGTCGGTTTTCTATGTTGGCGAAACTTACGTCGGGGTCATAGTCCAGCGGCAGGATTTGAATGCCGGGGTAGTGGTCTTTTAGTTTTTTGATGATGCCGCGTCCGCAGATGTGGTTTGGAAGGCAGCCGAACGGCTGGAGAATCACAAACGATCTTATTCCCTTTGCGGCGTAATGTAAAATATCTGCGGCTATTAAAAATGATTCGCCTGACAATATCGAATGATGCATTATGTGATCGCTTAATTTAGCGACTTCTTCCAGAGTTACATCGCTTTCGTAGAGCGGATGCACTTTTGCGATTTTGTCGGTTTGTCTTACGGCATAATCCATAAACTTGTTTCCGGCTTTCGCGTATAAAGTGTCGTATAACGAATGTTTTACTTTGAACTCGTCGATTTCCGCTATTGTGTGATTCAAAAAAAGATGGCGGTAAATGCCGTACATTCTTGGAAAGATTACTTCCATGCCGTTTTTTTCTAAAT
>Ga0209755_10003124_pt1 | contig 21226 bp, 21 predicted proteins | sample TergutCo191P1_FD_187301 | JGI IMG/M metagenome (GOLD analysis project Ga0209755, IMG submission 187301) | Cornitermes sp. P1 segment gut microbial communities from Petit-Saut dam, French Guiana - Co191P1 (SPAdes) (version 2) | ecosystem: Host-associated > Arthropoda: Insects > Digestive system...
TTTTTTCCCGCCAGAGATATTGGGGTGAGCCGATTCCGATTGTGTTTTGTGATAAATGCGGTCAGGTGCCGCTTGATATTAGCGAGCTTCCGCTTGTTTTGCCCGATGTCGAGCATTATGAGCCTACGGAGACAGGGGAGAGCCCTCTTGCCGCCATGACAGATTGGGTTACCACCACATGCCCGAAATGCGGCGGTAATGCGGAGCGTGAGACAGACACAATGCCTCAGTGGGCGGGTTCAAGCTGGTATTTTCTCCGCTATGCAGACCCTAATAACGATAATGAGCTTGCATCGCGTGAATCCCTTAATTACTGGACTCCTGTTGACTGGTACAACGGCGGCATGGAGCATACTACTCTGCACTTGCTTTATTCGAGATTCTGGCACAAATTTTTATATGACATAGGTGTTGTCCCAACCTCCGAGCCGTATCTAAAGCGCACAAGTCACGGTATGATTATGGCTGAAGATGGGCGAAAAATGAGCAAGTCATTAGGTAATGTTATATCTCCCGACGATATAGTAGGGGAGTATGGTGCTGATACACTTCGTCTTTACGAGATGTTTATCGGTGATTTTGAGAAGTCTGCGCCTTGGGCTAATAATGCAATCAAGGGTTGTAAGCGTTTTCTCGACAGGGCATGGAACTTGGCGTGTTCACCGGTAGATGGTGATGAGCTTATCTCTGCTACGCACGAGACTGCCGTACACAGGGCGATAAAGAAAGTCGGCAGCGACATTGAGGGTTTAAAGTTTAACACGGCTATCGCGACCATGATGGCTCTGGTTAATGATTTTTATGCTACTGCGCCATCGCGTGGCGATATAAAGGCTCTTTTGATGCTGCTTTCTCCGTTTGCTCCGCATATTGCGGAGGAGCTTTGGGAATTACAAGGCTTTTCAGGCTGTGCTTCGGAGCAGGTGTGGCCGTCTTACGATGAGAGTAAGACCATTGAATCTGAGGTTGAGATGGCTGTACAGGTCATGGGTAAGCTCAGAGGGACAATCAAGGTAGCACTCGATTCCGACGACGATACTGTAGTAAAGACAGCAACAGCGGACGACAAGATTGCCCGATTCATTGAAGGCAAAGAGATTACAAGGACTATTGTAGTAAAAAACAAGCTAATAAACATAATAGCAAAGTAGGGGACGGGCTTGCCCGTCCCGTTTTAGCAGACGTTATAGCAGGCAATTAGCAATCGGATTGAGAGGCTTCCATATGCAACATCAACATATCGTAACTTATATGAATGAGGAGTTTGTGCCGATTGCGCCCGATATGGATAAAATCCATATCGAGGACATAGCTCATGCTCTTTCATTGTTATGCCGTGCAAACGGGCATATTGAGAATTTTTTCTCAATTGCACGCCACTCATTAAACTGTGCCGCCGAGGCGAAAGCCAGAGGTTACACAGCAAGAGTGCAGCTCGCATGTTTGATTCATGATGCGAGCGAGGCGTATATCTCTGATGTTACGCGGCCTGTTAAGTCTTATTTAGAGGAATATAAGGTCATAGAAAAACGTCTGCAAGACGCGATATATACAAAGTATCTCGGTGCGCCGCTTGATGGTGACGAGTTTGAGCTAATGGACAGTATCGACAACGATATGCTTGTTAGCGAATTTGCTGCACTCAAAAAAGATAAAAAGCTCTTTGATTATATTCCTAAGCTTTACAGCGAGCCTGTTTTCGAGTGCAGTGATTTCAAGCAAGTTGAAAGCACATTTTTAAAGACTTATTACGGCATCATGCACGCCGGGATAGTGCAGGGGAGATAAATTGGCGCATAATAATTTCAGAGCGGAGGTCGGGGACGGTTGGTGCAGAAAACCGAATATTTACAAAATCCTTGTGAAACACTTGCTACGGCTTACTGGAAAGATAAATATTTTAAGAAGCCCGCAGGTTTCCGGATTGCTTTAGAGTCAAACTTAACAGGAGATAACGCACGATTAGAAAAAGGCACTCGCTATTTTCGATTGATTCATCATTTGAGTGATTGTCAAAAACCGCTCTTGCCTGAAGGTTATGCCTTTAAAAATGTTCTTTTGCAGGGTGAGGCTGAGCTTGTAGCCGATACTATAAACAAGTGCTATGATGGATATTCCCAAACGGTGGAATCAGTTTTGGAATGGACAAAATATCCTGTTTTTGACAATAACATTTGGATTTGGGCATGGGACAATATTGCAAATGTTCCTGCCGCACTCGGCATAGCTGATTTTGATTCTGATATTAACGAAGGTTCGTTGGAATGGATTCAAGTTTTGCCAAACTACTGGGGAAAGGGCTTTGGCGAAGCGGTAACTCTCGAATTGCTTTTTAGACTTTCAAAAAAAGCTGATTTTGTAACTGTAAGCGGTGAAGTTGAAAATATCACAAATCCTGAGAGATTATATCGAAAGTGCGGATTTACAGGTGAAGCTGTTTGGATAGTTTCAGTGAATGATGTTGACACTGCTTAGATATTTGAAGACTATCGCTTGACAAAACAGTACAATATACTGTACAATAAATTGAACATTATTGAAAGGGGTTCATTTTATGTTAGCTGTAAACTATTCGACTCTCCGAAACAACCTCAAAGGTTACTGCGACAGAGCAACAAACGAAAACGAAACAGTTATAGTTACTCGTAAAGATGAAAAAAACGTAGTAATTATGAGCCTTGAGTCCTATAACCTATTATCTAAAGCCGCCCGAAATGCCGCTTACTTGGATATGATTGACAGGTCAATGGAGCAGCTTGCCAGAGGTGAGGGAAAAGTGCGTGAGCTGATAGAGGTGGACGATGACTAAGGTATGGTCAGATAAAGCTTGGGATGACTATTTGTCGTGGCAGACCGAGGACAAAAGGAAGTTAAGGAAAATCAATGATTTAATCAAAGATATTGAGAGAAACGGCTTGTCTAAAGGCATCGGCAAACCAGAGCCTTTAAGACACCGCAAAGCGTGGAGTAGAAGAATAGACCATGTAAACAGACTAATTTACAATTTTGATGAAAATAAAACCTCTTAATTATTGCTTGCAGAGGGCATTATGAGGACTAAATAATTTGAATTGCAATCAGGAAATCTTACTTTTTGAGGCTTTAGATGAAGGTTTATTGCAAATAGATGTCATAGCAACCAAAGCTATGACGCAGATGTATCAAGTAGCATAAACTCCCCGATAACATCATGGGTCATTCCACCATCAGTCCATACACGATGCCGCAGACGAAACTGCCCGGACCAAAGTTCTGTGAGGCTGTCGCCCTCGGGTCCGTCAAACCCGAAAAAGTGCGGAGCTAGCCTTACGGTAAACTGAGGGAAGCCGTCTGTATGTGCAGGTCTTGCCCATGGCATAAATCTATACTCATGCCCATTTCTTTCAAAAAGGTATCCTATTCCCAAAGCCCAAGGAGTTGCGTATCGCATTATTTCTTCGTATTCGTATTTATTCGGCCAAACTCCTGAGGATTGTAATTCCATTGAGCCATCTTCATTCATCAAGTATATTTCCGCATATCCCTGCCGGGGAGGGAAGAATGCCCCCTCCGCAGTCCGCGGAACTATATATGGCACCGAACGCCAGTATTCCCCGTCAAAATACTCCAAGCGGTCAGGGACATTGCCTCCCATCAACATAAGCTCTGAGTCATTTTCAAAAGTAACGGTCAATATCCATGAGTCGTCATTTATTTCAATATCATGGACAACAAAGCCGACAAGCCCATATAAACCGGCATCTATAACCAGCGGCTCTGCAAGCGGCATATCTATTTTCGTATCTTCATAACTACACCCGACAGAAATGGAAATCACAAACAAAATAAGTAATGCAATTACGTATAATTTTTTCATAATGCAACCTCCGGTTTCCCTCTGTTTTATGAATTTAGTCAGGGAATACTCTCTGAATTTGTTAATAATAGGATAACATAAAGAGGACATGCACGGCAATGGAAAATTTTGTCTGATTGGCAAAACCAGTGATTTTTCGTGAGATATTATGATGTAACATGGAATCTCAAAAATAGAGGTATTGGTAACAATGGATAGAAGTCAGCATCTGATATTGCATAATGGAAAAGATATTACTAAGAAAGTAAATTTCTGCAAATACAATTCTTCAAGCAAAAAATATGATATTACGTTCACAGGTAACACTAAGGTATACTCTTACAACTATAATTCTATCGAGTGGGTAGGGAACCCCGAGGTATTAAACCCGGCAAATATACAAATTAAACGCTTGGGCATTATAGTCCGCGATATTAAGGCAATCGCAGTATTCAAAGCAAATACTGCGAAATATTTGTACTTTCGTTTTTTAAATGGCTCCGAAGATACGTATAATGAAAATGAATTAGATATTACCCCCTCTTGCCTTTGGGAAAAAGAAACACAAAATTGCTTTAATAAGTATTTGTGCGAACTTGCATCGCTAAATGAAATACCTAGTGATGATGGAGAAACTCTGCTAAAAAAACAATATAAAAACTTGACTTTCGTTGATCCCAATACTGTTATGGCAATCTATATGAATCCTCAAAAGCGAAAAGTACGTACATACAAAAAAGATAGTTTCATCTTTCCCTTTGGAGGAAACTCAAGCCAGTTTCAAGCAGTGACCAATGCTTTGACAAATAAAGTAAGCATCGTACAAGGACCTCCGGGAACCGGAAAGACACAGACAATATTAAACATAATCGCCAATTTGCTGATTGAGGGAAAAACCATGCAAGTTGTGTCCAGCAATAATTCGGCAGTGTTGAATATTCTGGAAAAATTATCAAGCCCTGCATATCAATTGGATTTTCTCGTAGCTCAACTGGGTAATTCTGAAAACAAAGCCAAATTCATCAATGAACAAACCGGAAGCTATCCACCAATTGCCGACTGGAAAATGAATACCACCCAGCAAGCGGAGCTTAGACAAAAAATCCAAACCCACTCAAAAGAACTCATTGACATTTTTCAAATGCAAAAGCGTCTGGCACAAACTACATCAGAACTTGATTCGCTAAAAGTAGAAATTGTACATTTCGAAAAATATCTCAAGGAAACAAACATTATTTGCCCTAAGATACCGTTGTTACGTCCTCCAGATGTTGCAAGTATTATGCAGTTTTTGATAACTTGTCAAAGGCTGGCGGAGAAGAAGGACTCACATGTTTCATTTTGGTTTAAGATCGAGTGGCTTTTTCGTTATGGGATATTTAATTGGAAGTTCTATGAGAATAATTTATCGACAGTAATGGCGGCCATTCAAGATTTATATTATAAAACAAAAAGCTTGCAATTGAGCAAAGAAATTGCAGATTTGGAAACATGGCTTTTAAAAAAGGATATAGACGGTAAAATGTCGGCATTGACTGACTTGTCGATGAAGTATTTGCGTGCAAAGTTATATACCCGTTACGGCGGTAGGGAAAGGCGGAAACTCTTTACGGATGGTGATTTCAAGAAATACGCTGCTAGTATAGTAGAGGAATATCCTGTTGTACTAAGTACAACTTTTGCGTCACGCAGTAGCTTAAAAGACATAACCTACGACTATTTAATTATGGACGAAGCTTCTCAGGTTGACATCGCTACCGGGGCATTAGCACTCTCCGGCGCCGGAAATGCTGTAATTGTAGGTGACCTGAAGCAATTACCAAATGTACTGAAAAGCGTAGCCAGGGAAAAGAGCGATGCTATTTTTAAGTCTTTCAGTCTACACGCCGGGTATTCGTTTTCCGATAACAGCTTCTTAAAATCTGTGAGCCGTATTATTAGCGATGCTCCTCAGACATTACTGCGTGAGCATTATCGCTGCCACCCAAAAATAATAGGCTTCTGCAATCAGAAATTCTATAACGGAGATTTAATAATCATGACAGAAGACAATGGAGAGCATGATGTGCTGAAAATTCATGAAACTGTCATAGGAAATCACGAGAGGGATAGAATAAATCAGCGGCAAATTGATGTTGTTATAAGTGAAGTGTTGCCAACACTAAGCAATTCAAATAGAGAAGATGTCGGGCTTGTTGCCCCTTACAGAGATCATGTAGATGCTGCAGCAAAACAATTAACCGCTTCCGTTGAAGTTGATACAATACACAAGTTTCAAGGTCGTGAAAAAGATATGATAGTTTTCACCACCGTTGATGATGTCGTTACAAAATTTTCTGATGACCCAAACCTTTTGAACGTAGCCGTATCCCGTGCTAAGAATCATCTATGTCTCGTTGTTTCCGGGAATGAGCAGCCGGCAAACAGTAATGTCGGTGATTTGATTTCTTATATCAAATATAGCAGGGGCGAGATTGTCCAAAGTAAAATACGTTCTGTTTTTGATTTGCTTTATAGCCAGTATACAGATGAAAGGATAGCTTTTCTGAAAAAGCATAAGAATGTGTCTGCTTACGCTTCGGAGAATTTAATGTATGCCGAAATTGTCAATATATTAAAACGAAATCCGGATTTATCGCTGAATATAGTGTGCCATCAACCGCTTAATATGCTTATTAGAGATAGTTCACTGCTGAGTGATGACGAACGACATTTTGTTATGAATCCGGCTACACATGTGGATTTTTTACTTTATAGCAAAATCAGTAAAAAGCCAATACTTGCAATAGAAGTTGATGGTTTTCATTACCACAAGCGCGGTACGGTGCAATATGAGCGAGACAGACTAAAAGATAGCATAATGGAACGATATGAAATCCCGCTGCTTCGCTTTCCAACAAACGGAAGCGAAGAATGCGCGAAAATCGAGAGTTTTTTGAAATCGCAATAGGTAAACAACCTTGACAGCTAATAGAGATATGGAATAAAATAACATTGTAAAAATAGAATAGTATTGGGGAATGAGATTATGGCCTTAATAACCTGCACAGAATGTGGCAAAGAGATAAGCGAAAAATGTAAGGCTTGCTTGAATTGCGGAGAGCCAAATGAAGTTTATAGAAAGAACGAGAATAAACGCCAAACCAAACTGCTCTTTAGTCGATTACTTTTATTAGCGGTTACATTTATCGGGATTATGTTTTTTATCAATAGCGGAGGACTCGAATGGGTCGGAAATGCCTTAGGAAACCTAATGACCAATATACTTTTTGAGGCTTTTGGAATCAGTTAAATAATTTAAATTCAGTCAGCACACACTTGACAACTACAGAACTATGTAATAAAATAACATTGTAACAATGTTATTTTATTTCTTGGGAGTGTTTGACATGAACAAAAATATTACACTGAATGTACGAGTGTCTGAAGATGAATATTCTGCAATGAAAGCTTTTGCTGACTTTGAGGGAGAATCAATGAGTTCGCTTATTTTGAAAGAAATCAGAAAAAAAGTGGAAGATTGGGAAGATGTGCGAGATGCAGAGGAAATTTTATCTCGCAATGAATCCACTGTATCATGGTCGGAAGTCCAAAAGAAAGCAGGGCTGTAATGTTTCGCATCGAATTCACAGACACGGCAGATAAGCAATTTTCTAAGCTGGACAAGTTTACTCAATCACAGATAGCAAAATTCATTAACAAGAACCTGGAAAATTCTGATAACCCGCGACGACTCGGCAAATCTCTAAAGAGTCACTATAAAGGTTTGTGGCGATACGGTGTTGGTAAATACAGACTCATCTGTAATATTGAAGACGATATTCTTCGTATTCTGGTAATTAAAGTAGGACACAGGCGCGAAGTCTATCGGGTTTGATGAAGGGGAGCATACAAATATCATGCGAAAAAATGTTGACAACCAAGTAAATCGCGGATATAATCTAAACAGGCAATTCAACAAAATAAAGATTTTGTTGAATTGAGAGGATTAAAATTATCGGTTTCTAACGATATACGTCAAAAACACACGCAGTATACAAACTGTAATCGCATATAACAAAATGTTTAAACGTTGTATTATGAGGAGGTTTAATAAATGGACTATAGAAATGAAACGCCGGAGATTATTCGTGAGTTTCTCTTTTACCACGAAACCATTAAAGGACACTCTAAAAAAACCATTGACGAATACTTTCTTGACCTGCGGATGTTTTTCCGCTTTCTTAAAACCTACAAAGGTCTTGTGCCGTCAAACACACCGTTTGAAGAAATATCTATAATGGACATAGACATTGAATTTGTAAAATCTGTAACAGTAACTGATGTGTATGAGTATCTTACGTTTCTATCCAGAGACAGACCAAAGAGAAAAAACAGCCGCTATAAAGAATACGGACTCGGTCCGGCGACACGAGCGCGAAAAACTGCCGTAATACGCTCTTACTACAAATATCTCACGCTTAAGTCAAATAACAACAGACTCAGCGAAAACCCTGTTGCAGACCTTGATTCACCAAAACTCAGAAAATCTCTGCCACGCTTTTTGACTTTAGATGAAAGCGTAAAACTGCTTGATAGTGTTGACGGAGCGAACCGTGAGCGTGATTTTTGCATCTTGACAATATTTCTCAATTGCGGGCTCAGAATATCGGAACTTGCGGGACTCAATCTTACAGATTTACGTGAGGATTCTATACGTGTTCTTGGTAAGGGAAACAAGGAACGTATTGTATACATAAATGATGCCTGCGCCGAAGCTATAAACAGTTATTTGCAAGTAAGGAAAAATCGAACATTAGACAATCCTGCGTTATTTTTATCAGCGAGACATATCAGAATAAGCACGGCAACAATACATAGTCTTGTAAAAAAACATCTGCTTGCCGCAGGACTTGACAGCACAAAATATTCATCGCATAAGCTACGCCACACAGCGGCGACTTTGATGTTAAAAAGCGGTGTTGACGTCAGAACACTCCAAGAACTCCTCGGGCACGAACACCTCAACACCACACAAATCTACACACACATTGAAAACAGCAGCCTGCGAGAAGCGGCTAAGCTCTCTCCCCTGTCAAGTTATAAAAAGTAATCTCACTCGTCTTTCCCAATTTCACTTATTTTCGGTAAACTTCTGATCTTCTTTGATAAACAAAGAAGAATGGCGATAACCAAATATGCACCGCCTTGAATGAAGAATACTGTATCAACATATAAAGCAGTTCCTAAAAAGCCGCCCGCAAGTGCGCCGATGGCAGCGGCAACAGCACTTACGCTTCTCGTCGCCGCATCTACCCTGCCTGTTAGATTTTTCGGGGGCAACTTTTGAATCAAAACATGGTAGAAAATACCAATCACGCTGCCAAACCCTATATAAATGAGATACATCAGTATCGCCCTTGTAAAGTTATCACCCAATGTAATAACAAACATAATCCGCGCAGCTCCCGCAAAAACAAAGGCGGCAACCAAAATCTTCCGGAGCTTAAATTTCGACTCGACTACTTTGCATATGAACGAACCAATCATATTGCCCATAAGAGCAAGAAACGAAAACAGCATGTATCCGGAAGCAGAACCGAGCCGTACATCTATTAGCCTCGGGAAGTTGACATAGGCAATGTCGCCAAAGAAAGATATACCCATTATAGCTGCAGTGAAAAACAGCAAAGCTCCTCTTTTTATGAACGAAAAGCCCTCTCCAAGTTCGCCAAAATATGTCCTGAGCAAGGTTTTACTTTCTGCTACTTCATAATTCTCGGTAGCAGATTGCTTGTATCGGAAAATAAACGTGAAAAGCGCGGCAATGAACAACAAGACGGCAGTAATTCCGTATAACCACGCAAAATCAAGCTCGTCGGAAGGCATTGCAATTATTATTGCACCAAGACCAAGCCCACCTATAATTCCGAATATATTCATTGTAGCATTGGCTGTTACCAAATCCTCGCCATCGACAACCCTTGGCAACAAAGCTGTAAATGCCGGACTGCTAAACATCGCTGCTGCGGAAAATATGAATATACAAAGGAAATAAAACCAAACACCAACATAAAAATACAAATGAACCATAAGCATAACTGCAACTACACAAAATTTTGTAAATTCAGCAAGTCTTAGTACTATTGTTTTATTCCACCTGTCCACAAACGGGCCTACAAGAAATCCTGCAACCAGCGGCACTCCGAACATAAACCCGGCAATCCCTGTGTATACGGTGTTTTGATACATTGCATGAATTGCCCACATCATAAAGATGCTGAACAATCCCCTCCCAACACCCCCGAATGTGGAAAATAAAGTAAGGTTGCGGAAATTGCGATTTGCGAGAAATAATTTGAACATGAAAAACCTCCATAAAATCTTCGTAACTATATTGTACGATAGACATTACGGAGGTTTCAACAGCTATGCGGGTAAGTTACATTTTAGTCTATGTGAGTTTCATTTTTGCCATTGTGAAATTCGCTCAGCTTTTGGTTTATTTCATCTGCGACTTTTTTATCCTTAATTTCTATATTTGTGGCATTCAAGTACGAGTAGACAGAAAATGCAGCATATATTATCAGAAATCTTACTATTGTACCGAGTGAGATTCCACTCCCTGTCGGGTCAACGAGTACACTTGTACCTAAAATGAGTGTTGCAGTTATGACAACGCGGATTACATTCACAAGCAAAAACCCCTTTGTAGAGTTTGTTTCCACCAATACACTCATTATACTTGACGGAAAAACACCCAAAAAGGCTATAAGCAAAACATACAGCAAACCATGACCGTATAACGCCCAGCTGTAACCCGCAAACCACGCACTGACGGCACCAACCAGTATTATAATAAGAGCGGCAAAACAAAAATATTTTAGCGTTGGGTCTAGTAATGCTTTGAAAATTTGCCATTTATATTCTTTTCGCCATTTCATAAGCCAAACCTCCCTTTTAGCGCAGGCACAAATTGGCGGGATATCATTACCGTTTCTCCGTTCACCAGCTTGGCTGCAAACCGCCCCTCTCCCGCAGGGGAAACGCTCTGTATTTTCCGAACATTTACGATAATTTGCTTGCTCACCCGCAAAAAATCGCCGCAACTAAGAAGCTGCTCAATCTCATATAGCTTCAGGCGGCTGCGATATACGTCTTTTTCCGCATAGATAAATGTCTTTTGCTCCACACTTTCCGCATAACAAACAGCACTTATCGGAAGCATTAGTGCCCGGTCGTCTGCGTAAACCGTCAGGTCATCAGGGCTTTTTAGTATGTCAATAGCACGAGTTATCTTATCTGTCATAGTTCTGACGTTGACAATTATACTTTCATCTTCCTCCGGCAAAGGGTCCTGAATGATAATCCGCACCCGATTTCACCTTCTTGTCTTTTCAAATTTACGAGCGGCCCTTTCACTTGCTCAGCCACCTGCGGACTTTACCCTTCGTTTAAAAGCACCACAAGTTACATCCGATTTCTTGCGCTTACTCTGCGCTTATGGTGGAAACGGCAGAGCTGACTGTATCAGCCTAGCTCAGAGTTAATGCCTAGATACAAAATAGTAGTGATAAATCTTGATTTCTTCATAGTGTAACACTCTCTTTATAAGGTAATCTTCTCATCTTTATGCATTTAGTATATCACAAAAACCAGTAATTGCAAGAGATTATGCACTTATGGATCACCCCCGCGTGCGCGGGACGTATTTTTTGCAAGCATCTGACGGTCGACGCCTGCCTGGGGATTACCCCTCGCATGTGAAGGGCGTATTACAAGCACAGATACACCACCACTTGTCAATATTTGATGAGTGATTTTTTGTCGGAACTCCTCACTGTGATGATACTTTCAATCGAGCGTAAGCTAGAAAATAATGACCGACTATAGTATAATGTACGAAAAAGTGCAGTATCCTGTGTTGCCTGCGCTACCGCAGAAACGGGGATTACTGAGCCTGTGGCTGTCGCTACACCTGAGCCAACACCCACGCCTGACCCCTGCGCAGACTGCAGTTCCTGCAACTGTGATGATGCGGATTAAGGGAAATAAAATTGGCTCATCACGAGGATATGGTGGCGAAGGGATATGTACTGGTGTTTACTGCAAATCACGGTTATGCTCTTTACACTCGGGAACGTGTATGGAGTGAAGATACTGCCCGTTATCTTTGGTTATTTTTGGTTGATAATGACGGCATTCGAGTCGCGATTGATTCGCAACGAGAGGAGCAGCCGTTGGCGGAGTTTGTGCATTGTGTAAGATATGCTCACCCCTCTCCCCGCCATCCGGATAGCTGTATGTCAAGCTGCCGATACTATCCGTTCTGTTTGCCATAGGAGTAATTAGTTTACGGGCTGATGCATTTGAGAAAGTGCGTCAGCCCTTTTTTGGTTACTCACAATTATTCCGGGAGTAATTCTTCAGGCAAAGCCATGGGGTCAAGCTCTAAGTAAAATGGATCTATGCCATGGTCTTGTCCGCAGCGACTGCAGTTTCCGGTTTGAGTACCTGCTGCTGTACATGTTGCAGGTGATGGGATCACCCCCGCGTGTGCGGGGCGTATCCATGTGCATAATTTGTGCCGTCTGAGATACAGGAATCACCCCCGCATGTGCGGGGCGTATTAGCTCTGTCGGTTGCGGGCGGAGTTGACAGCTCTGCGTTTTGTTCGGTGGCTTTGATTTGGTTTGATGTGAGAGTGTCGCGGAGTGATGGTTATTGTTCGTGTATGGGTTTTTCTGCAGCTATCTTCAACTCGTCACTTATAGATTGGAGGTTTTTCTTAACTTCTTTTGAGGCGCACGAACTGACCCACGAATAGGCCTGTTGGGGCTTAAGGCTTCCGTAATTGTGAACAAGTATGTTTCTGAACTCTTTAAGGTAAGTGCTGTTAAGTCCTACTTTCTCCTTGGTTGGTTTAGATAAGCGACCCATAAGTTCATACATATCACCAACAGCGTGAATCATTCCTCTTTGTATAATGGGATTTAAAGACGCGAACTCACTAATGCTCTTTGCTTTATACTCTACTAACGCCTCTGCTAATTCGTTATGCACCCTCAGCATGGATGCTATTGCTTGTCTGTCGCGTTTAATGTTTTGCATCATATATCCACACCAAATCCTCTTCTATAGCTTCTTTCAGCCAATAATTATACTCATCATCTATAGATTCAACATCCATTATAGTTAGTTCAATAGGGTTAAATGCATCTCTAAGTGAAGTGTTGAACATATACATTTTTTCAAAAGCAAACAAGGGGTTGCTTTCAATAAAATCATCGCGAAGAAAGTCAATCAAAAGGTCTATGTCGCTTTCAGCTGTAGCTTCGCCACGAGCAACAGAGCCGAAAAGACCAACGCGCTTCACTCTATCACCATGTTGAAAGTTTGCAATAACTTCATTTACTTTTCTACTTACTGTGACACTGTCCATTTCTTTTCTCCTAAGATATAGTTGATTCAATTTCAGTACACCTTCACTATACTCGTTTTCTTTAAATTGTCAACCTGAAAACTCACCCGTAATGCCTTAACCCATCGTCGCGTATTCGGAGTCCGAGTGTGATGATGAATATACCCACACCCAGCACAACAGCCCAGACTACATCCAGTAGCCCTGCGATGAACATGCTGCACAAAAACGCAGAGATGGCACTGGCGAGTATTTTAAATACATATATGCTGCCAATACGTATCTGCTGTATGCCATACCACACGCCGAGTGCCGCGGCTATAACAACCAATTGAATAGCCGGATGCACCTCTATACCAGCCTCTGCGAACAGCCCATGCCCTTCCATGCCGGCACCGAACAACAGTAGCCACACAAACCCGGCTATTACCACATAATCCAATTTCATCAAGAGCCACGCTATCCCCGCGGCGAGCATCGTAAGTAATGCTATCATCTTTCTATTCTCCATTTCATACGCTATCACAAAATTCATGAGCGTTTATTTATACTAACTATTATACCATAAATGGAAAGAAAATGCAGTATTTTTAAGCAAAAACTCACCGTCAAAACAGAGAAGTTTACCCTGTCGAAGGATCACCCCCGCATGTGCGGGGCGTATCGTCAAGGGTTATATCTGCGTCAAGTGGGTCTGGGATCACCCCCGCGTACGCGGGGCGTATCGTACAATACACATTCGAACCGATAACTTCTCTCGCCTCACTAGGCGAAAATAATTTGCCGTTTAGGGCCGGACAATACCGGGTAACAGTTACTTATTCACTCAGGCTCCGTGATAGGTCTGCAAGTGGATCTGGTAAAGTAACTGCGGTATTGACAATCCGGCCTTCACGGTTAGTTTTCGGCGGCGTAGAAGTAGAGTCGCGAATGTATGACGCAACCACAGATGCGGAATACAACCTTGAAAACATGTACTTAGTAGGCGTTTTCGGCGACGATGACGTACTGGTAAATATAGAAAACGCAACTGCAAGGTTCTGGTCACCGGACGCAACCCCCGAAGCTCGCGTAATAATAAACGGTGTAGCTCTTGCAGGCGCAGATATGCATAACTATTATTTAGCTCCGGTAGATTCGGGAGCTGCGATTACGCCACGGCCGCTACACCTTTATATAGAAGTGGATTCAAGAATCTATGATGGCACAAAAGGCGCAACCATAACGAGCAATCCTGATTTATCAGGTGTACTTGCAGGTGATGATGTTCGTATAGACCCGGATATATACGCAAGTTTCGCTCAAGCAACGGTAGGCATAAATATACCCGTAGAAATTCCGCAAGGCGCACTAATCGGAGAACATGCGCACAACTACTATATTGCTTCAATAGAGGGCTTTGGAAATATCTACCCAAGACCACTTACGGTAATGCCGACAATCCAAGACACGAGGGTATACGATGCCACTACCGCGCTCACCGTAGATGCGGCACGTCTGGTAAATAAAATACCCGGTGACGATGTGCGCATAGTTTCGCTCGATGTAGGCGAGCTTTCTTCCCCCGATGTAGGCGATAGAGAAGTAATATTTAACTTTCAGATAGACGGCGACGATGCCTCTAATTATACACTTATACAGCCGCAAGATATAACGGTCGAAATAACACCAAAACCCATAACTGTTGATGTTGAGATAGACGGTACAATAACCATGAGCAACGAAGCGACCATACTCAGTACATCTCTAAGCACAATATTGCCGCGAGATGTAGGTTATGTATCGCTTTATTCAGGCCGCTTTGCATTATTCTCGCCACGCGCCTATTTGCCGCCGCCTAATGAGCGTTTTGTAAATGTACACTTTCACGATTTCAAATTAGTAGGAGACAGAGCGTTTAACTATAAACTTATTAGTCCGGAAGACAAGCATAAAGAGCTTGACAGATTCAATTTGCCGGGCGCGGTTCGTATAGAAAATCGTGATAATAGACTTAGAATAGGCTCCGAGCTTTACTTTACACACGATATTCAGTTCTTCTCGCCGTCGTTATGGGAGCGTGTATGGTTTGTCGGCGGAAGAAACCCTGAGAACATAGTGTCTCGCGGTTTTGGTGCAGATACAATGGACTTAGACATTGTCCATCAATATGTAGACCAACGTGTATACCTGCAACTTGTATCAATAAATGACAGGTACGAAGTATGGGCAATCAATCCTACAGATTATGTCCCGTTTACGATTGTGGTTGATATAGATCAGCGCGGATACGGTAACATCATGGGTACGGACGATGTGTTCATGAATAACGCGTCAGACCGTGGCGCATTACGTAGGCAAACTTACTCAGCATCGCACGGCAGGCATATAGACATAGAATTTAACCTCTGGGGTCTCGCAAACGGGCGAAGCAGTATCTACTTTAACCACCCAAACATAGCAAACACCCGCAACAGCGCAACCGCGATAAGAAGTAATGCAAGATACAACATAAACCCTGCAGATGCTGTAGACGGAGTTATCACAATAAACACGACATTCGTACACCGCGGCGTAAATCTCGGAGTAGCAAATCATACATTTCCTGCGGTAAACTGCGGGTTCACACCACCGAGCCATGCGCTCACAGTAACAAACATCGGCAACGCACCGACTAACCCTATTACAGTAAGCCGCACCAACCCCACGCAATACAATATCTCAACCGCAACAATCGCATCAATCCCGATTGGCGGTAGCGCAAGCGTGAGTGTATCACCCGTAGCCGGTCAATTCGCAAACACTCCCGGCACAACAGAATCAGCAACAGGCGCGCGCACCATTACCAGTACTGTAACAGTCGCAGGCAATGATATAGCAGCACGTACGGCAACCTACTCAATGACCATAAATCACAGCCTGCCCGCATGGTCAGGTCAGCACGGTACCGCATCACACTGCCAAAGACGCTGTACACACGCCGCATGTAACGCACTACACCAGCTGACACATGCGCTACCCGAGTGGACTACGGCTCATGCGCTTAATAATAATGTCTCAGACTCAGGACGCTGCGGCACAAGAGCATGTACACGCTGCGGCAATAATAACACGGCTAACAGCCACCGCAACCACGCATGGGGTGGCTGGGGTACGTGGGGTCATGGCGATGGCACAAACCATCACCGCAGCAGGTCATGCGGGCATGGCGGCTGCTCAGGGGCGCAAAATAGCGGCAACTTCGCACAGCATAATAACGCAGGCGTACGTGCTGCGCACAATGAAGCCTCTGTAGGCGGCTGGGTAACTCACACATCTCAGTCCTGTACTCAGGGCGGCAGCTATTCGCGGGGCCGCTCATGCTCAACATGCGGTAGGTTCATGCGTACTGAATGGAGCAGCTCCGATGCACTCGGACACAGCATGGGCGGTTGGTCGCAGACATCAGCAGCGACCTGTACAGCGGCAGGCACTCAAACCAGAAACTGCACTCGCTGCGGTGGTAACACAGAGACACAAAGCTCACCCGACGCACTCGGTCACAGCTTTGGCAGCTGGGGGCCCGGCGTGTCTACGCGCTGCACAGGCATAACATTCACTCAATCGCGTACTTGCTCAAGAGCAGGATGCAGTGCAAGCGAAACAAGAGGCGCAACAGGCACAGCAGCGCATAACATGGGACTTGCCGGAAGCGCAGGACTCAATCACGGCTGTCTTTTTACATGCAGCAACTGCACTCATTTTACAACCCAGCCGCATAATTGGATTCACGACGTTGTAGTGTGCGGTAATAGTAGTTGTCAGGCTGGCACGTGGCGTTGCACTACATGCGGTGAAGGGCAATCCAGAGGTGGCTGTTTAGCAGGTTAAAAAATAAAACTGTCGCCTATGATTATTGTTTATCATAGGCGACAGTTTCAATGTATGTAAGATATAGAAATTAACCCCATATCCTTCCGGTCTCGGCAAAAAGTTCGCGCTCTCTCTCCGTTGCCTGTCTGAAGTCACCGGGTTGCCATGCTCTGTACGATGCGAAATTTGGCCAGCCGTCGTTATTCACCAGTGCTGTATTATCCACTAACCAACGTTGCAAAAAGTCATCTCTTAGAATAAGTATGTCTGTACAATAGTAGTCATCAGGATCAGTACGCACTAGATGGTTCTGTCCATCATTAAGCCAAATGATCACATGATCGACATCGTTCCGAATATTCCTCTCCGCAAAGAACCCAATACCTTCTGCGTAAAAATATCCCTGTCTTATTAACTCAGCACCACGCACAGAAAGCGATGTAATGCCTGTATCTGCAATAACATATTCAAGCAGTTCTTCTTCCGACATAGCTTCCAAAGCGTCCTGCCTTGCTTGTTGCTCGGCAGCCCATCGCTCATCCCTCTCGCGTGACCTCGCGCGGAACGCTTCCAAGCAGTCGTCACAGCAGCCACGCTTATCGCAACCGGGCATACAGTATGGTGAATCACAGCAAGGTGGTGCACAACAATCCGCATCATCACAGTTGCAGGAACTGCAGTCTGCACATGGGTCAGGCGTGGGTGTTGGCTCAGGAGTCGGCTCAGGAGTAGCGACAGCCACAGGCTCAGTAATCCCCGCTTCTGCGGTAGCGCAGGCAACCGTCATAATAGACACAAGCAGTAATACAAAAACGACATATAAAGCTCTCTTTTTCATAATAAAATCCCTTTCATTTGACTACAGGATACTGCACTTTTTTGTACATTATACTATAGTCGGTCGTTATTTTCAAGCTTTCGCTCGATTGGTTATGCCTGCTTAGGTGCATTTGTTTCGGTAAATGTCAAGGTTCCCGGCACAAAAAATATTTAGCGGCTCTTACGCAACCGCTAAATATTTTTTTGCCCTTGATATTTACCGGAACTAATGCTACCTTGCAAGGCAGCCAAGCGAGCGGAAGTTTGAAAATGTCCTCACGGTGAGGAGTTCCGGGCGATATAGTTATTGTTTTTTCGTATCTGCTCTCAAATGTTGTGCAAAGAAATGTTCGTCCAAAATGATATAATCATCTACTTCAGGGATAATTTTACTTATATTTTGTTCTTTGACTGCAACAACTATTACTATTTTCCCCATGTTTTTGAGTTGCGTGTATAGGCTTATGTAGTCAGTGTCTCCGCTTAGAATAAAAGCAATGTCATAAGCGTTGTTTTGAGCTTTAGTCATTGCATGTAAAGCCAAATTTATATCTGTGCCTTTTTCTACTTTAAAATAGCTCGCTCTGTCTGCTAAATCCATTTCTTTGCCTGCGTCTGTAGGGCGAGCAATATAACGACCTTCAACCACATCAATGTATTTTCCGTTTTTTATACCTTGCGCCCACTTGTAGTATCCTCTCAGCGACTCATCGTTCATCAAGAAGTCGTCAGGTTTAGGGATAAATAATATTGCTTTCATATAGTGAGCATTTTTTAAGCTGACAATTCCTCGGAATATAGTGTTATAGTCTATTCTTGGCGCAACTTGACTTTTGTTTTTGTAATAAGTTTGAGAGGCTATATTAAAATTCATGTGGTCAACAAAAACCATCCCTCGCAACATGTCTCTACCCCTTTTTGTTAATTATTTTTCGGCGGGTCGCAACTAGAGCAACCCGCCGAATTTTCGATAATGCTGAGAGGCAGGCTAAAAAGCCATCTCCCACACACAGACTACATTAAATTGTAATCCTTGTCAATAGTATTATCGAATTATTCGTGTAAAAGTTTAGTAAATACATTTTGTGAATATTGGGAGAAGCGATTCCACCTGCGTCTACTATCTCAACATACAGTACAAGGCACTATATGTCAAGAGCTACGCTTATGCCGATTTTGGCTTTGCCACACCACTTGGGCGTGACTCTCGAAAATGCCGATGCAAACGCCCCATTCGCTGTAGTAGCAAATCAATCGGGCATAGCTGACTGAACATAACATCAAAGTCAATATCCAACGACTGTTCAAAAACTTGTGTACCTATAATGATTCGTTTCTCCGGTCGCCCTGTAGAGTCTTTCCCCAGCGAAACCAGCAAATCTTTTTCTCGCTTTGCTCTGTCAATAGCAACAAAACCCGCATGAAGCAACTCAACAGTATCTTCTCCGAACTTACCTGCTATTTTTCCATAAGCCTCCTGTGCTTTTTTTACTGTATTGAATATAAGTCCTGCACAGCCACCATCTACCAAAACGGTGTCAAGGACTTCTATCAGCTTATCATCATCTTCTTCAATATTTTCAACTTCTATTACTTTGCTTCTTCCGTCAGTTTTTTCCTCAATCGGCAGAGATTCAACGCATTGCTCGTCCGTGTATGTAATAAGAGGATATGCTAAAGATTTCTCTCGGTTGTTTTCTTCACGATTTAAGCTACCCGCCCTCTTTACTCTTGCAAGATATGCCTCAATGAGCGAGTTGCGTCTATCAATCGGCAGTGTTGCAGATAAAATAATAATTGGCACCCCATACGCTCCAAGCCACCTTATAGCCGTGAGTAGATAGCTCTCCATGTAAACATCATATGCGTGACATTCGTCAATAATCAGCACCTTGTTTGCAAGCCCTAAATGTCTGAGAGCCAGGTGTTTTTGTTGAAGCCCCGCCATGAGAATATGGTCTATTGTGCCCACGGTAAAATCTGCCAGTATTCCCTTTTTTCGTCCTACAAGCCAATCGTGAACAGTTACAGAACTATCGCCATCTTCCTTGTCACTGTTATATCCCGAAAAGCTAATACCGTCATATTCCTCATTCAGTTCCGCTTTGCCGTGAGCAAGGCGTATACTGAGCGCACCGTCTTGCTCGTCAAAGTGTTCAATCCAGTTTTTAACCCTCGTAAGCATGGCGTTAGATGTTGCTTGCGACGGTAATGCGAAATACACACCGCGGTAGCCAAATTTATTTGCAAGAATTTCTGCGGCAGCGAGTGCTGCCTCTGTTTTCCCTTCTCCCATTGGCGCTTCTACAACATAAATACCGGGCGAATTTGATGATTTTACTATTTCAACCAATTTTGATTGTACCGGACGAGGACTTTCTATCCCAAAGCGATTATTGTAAATTTCTATTGGAATATGTGGCTTCCACATTGTTGGCATTTCCCCAACCCACTCGCTGCTTGCAATCCAGTCCGCAAGGATTACCAAACCGCTATACAGCACTTGCTGCGGGCGCGAAATAACTATTTCTATCGCCTCTTCTCTCGTCATGCCGGATATTATGAGTGCTTCTTCAAGCAAAGCCTCTTGTGCTTGAAGCCATGAATCCTCATCAAATCCACAATTATCCTCATAATCATTGAGGCTTATAAGCTGGTCTTTGGTTGGTGGTTTTCCGTGATGCCCTCCAATAACCACAGAAACAGAATCGTCAAAGCCATGCCGCCGTAGTATGCCAAAAGACACCAAAGCGTGTGGTGTGCAAGTTTCATTATGGTATTTTTTTAAAACAAAGCCCGCCCTTAAAAGCCCATCATATATTTTGTCGTCTACAGTGCAGGTCTTATAACCTCGTTTTAGTTGAAACACAGGACATGCCTTACCCAAATCATGAGTGTACGCAAAAAATATAAACAATCTTTCGTCAAGCTGCTTCTTTAAAGTATTTGGAAGCCATGTTTTCCACAGACCTCTTGCGACCTCAGCTGTTTTGTTCAGATGATCTTGTAAAGATTCTATATAATCCGGCTCGTCATCTTTTGGCTTTTTTGCCCATAAGGCAGCTAATCTCCGATTCTCTTTCACATTTCGCCCCCATTCAGCCACACCACAGCCGCCATCTGCGCTACTCTATCCCTCGTTCAATATCACCGCAAGTTCCGTCATAGTGAAATGCTGAGCTAGTTCTACATCAAAATATGAGATAGGAATAAGCGGGCTGCCGATTCTTACATACGGTGTACTTTCCTCTATCTCGCCTAAGATGTGGCGGGTTATGACCGCGCCGACATTATTAAACCCATAGTCCAGCAACACGCGCGTATCATTAAAACGCTCACCT
>Ga0209755_10003125_pt1 | contig 21213 bp, 19 predicted proteins | sample TergutCo191P1_FD_187301 | JGI IMG/M metagenome (GOLD analysis project Ga0209755, IMG submission 187301) | Cornitermes sp. P1 segment gut microbial communities from Petit-Saut dam, French Guiana - Co191P1 (SPAdes) (version 2) | ecosystem: Host-associated > Arthropoda: Insects > Digestive system...
GTGGCATGGGGTTGATTTATATCACAGGGCCATCCGGGTGCGGAAAAACAAGGATGATTTTGGAAATGCTCGGGCATATTGAGCCGCAAGACAGCGATATGAAGCTGATTTATGATGGCGATAAAAATGATATTGCATGGATGCCGCAGAATCCGGTTTGGTTTAAGGGAACGCTTTGGGAAAATCTTTGCCCTGTTGAGATGCGTGGTTTGGAAGAAGTTAGGAGTGCGTTGCAAAGAGTTAATTTGAGTCATTTTGAGCAACGGCTTGGTGAATCTCCGAGCAATTTTAGCGGCGGTGAAAAGAGGCGTTTGGCTATTGCGAGGATAATTTTGCTAAATCGCCCGGTTTGGATTTTGGATGAGCCTTTTGCGGGGCTGGATAAGGCTAATGTTGAGGTTATTGAGGGGTTGCTGAAGGAGGAGAGCAAGGTGAGGGAGATTTTTTGCATTACGCATCATGTGGGAAACCAGATTTCTGATGGAATTCGGTTGATTTTCGAGGAATATTAATTTTATTCACTCAGATTTAATGCTATTGTAACGCGTTTTTAACAATATTCTTCTAAATTTGTATTATGAAAAAAACTTTAGTCACCGCAGGAATTTCGTTTGTTATGCTGTTAACTATCTCAAGCATATCGCATTCTGCCAATGGAATCTCCCAAGACAATGAATCTATAAGTTGCGAAATAGGAGAAACAAGCTATGGCGAAAAAGAAATTTTTTGCAATAAAATATCTGTAGGTTATTTGAATAGCGGAGCTTGCAGCTTGGAAGATCCAGATGATATAACCGAATTGCAAGACTTGCCACCAGACGATGCAATTTTTGCAGTGTCTTGTGGCAACGTATTCAAGGGTTATGTAGAAAGTGGCTCTAACTTATTACTTAACCACGAAAATCTTGCTCGGCATTCCTTGTCTTTTTTCAATATACACTCCGCTTGGTAAAGTTCCGGATACCTTGTTTCCTTTAAGGTTATAAATTTCTGATTTTGAGTTTGCAACTATTGAGGGGGTTTTGAGAATAGGTGTGCCGCCTCCGATTCCAGGAGCCACCGCATCCTTAACTCCACCCATAGCATCGTCTATGTAGAAATTGCCCTCAGCATTATCCGGCATTTCAACATAGAGAACAAGATTCGTTGCGCCTTCAGGAATAAGGAAGCTTGGGTTTTTGAGCATTACCCAACTGCCCTTTGTGGCTTCAGCAAGGTCTATTTCGCCATATATTGTTTCTCCGTTTAAATTATACTGCAGAGTAAATTTGAATGTGCCTTTATCGGGGCCATCTGCGTACATAGCCAACACGCTAAAACTGTAGCTTTGGCCGGGAACAAAAGCCTGCGTTAAACTATATGCAGGGCCATGATATTCTGCCGTGCGGTCGGTTGATAAGAGCGATCTTAAGCCATTGGCTTTCTCGGCATCGGTATTGGTAACAGATGATGCGCCGAACCTGCCTACCCATTCCTGCGTTGTGCCGTCTTCGTAAGTATGATGAAAGAAGTACCCATTTGCATCGGGAGGTATAGCACTGCTACTGCTTGGCACATTGCTGCTGCTGCTTGGCGTATCGCTGCTACTGCTACTGTTTGGTGCCGCAATAGTGACATTGCCGCAGGAGGCTGCCGGGTTAAGTGTAACAGTTGCGCTGCCGCAAACAACGCTGCTCAAAGTAATAGCACGTACGCCGGTGTTCCATAAACTTGCGGTGCCGCTCGGAGAAGTCCAGCCGTCTATGGCTGCCGTTCCAATGCTAAACGATGCTGTTCCGGGAGTTCCGGCACTGCAATCTATATTTGGCCTTGGAATTGAGGCTCCTGGGGTGTAACTGGCATTAAGGTTGTTCACATTGCAGGTTGCCGTTACAGGTACGGTGCTGCTGCTACTGGTGTTGCCTGCGCTGCTGCTGCTTGCCGCCACAACAACTACATTACCGCAAGAAACAGGGGTGCTTGGGGTTACGGTTGTGCTGCCGCATACAAGGCTGACCAATGTAATAGCCCGTGTTCCGGCGTTGTACAGGGCATGAGTGCCACCCGAAGAATTCCAACCGGTTATGACATTTTCGCCAATTCTAAATGATGCCGTTCCCGGAGTGCCGTTGCTGCAAGTCACGTTCGGCCTTGGAACCGCTGCTCCGGCGGCGTAGCTGGCAGCAAAGCCATTTACGTTGCACCCTATGGTAATTGTGGTGCCACCGTCACTGCCGCCATCAAAAGTCGGATTGTTTCCATCGCCCCAGTCTGATTGGGGAACAAGCTGGGCAACTGCATCGTAAGCCGGTTTTCTGTTATTGCTTGCATCGTGAAGCGCAGGTGTGTGCTGAGTTCCCAGCCATGTATTGGCATCGTTTGGAGTCCAAATGCAGATTGCCGTAACTTTACCGACATTCCTCTTGTTTATATCAATTGCCTTTTGGAATATGGCAGAGTATCTTCCGGGCTGCTGGCTGGTGTATTGGCCGTTATTGGTGCTTGGATCCAACTCGGTCAGTTGAACTTCAATATTGAGATTCGCATAATGATCCATAGCGGCGAGATGGCGGGTTTGCCCGGACCAGCCGTCGTTGGGGTTGGCACTAACGTGGCTTTGCATGCCCATGCCATCTAATAATTTTTTATCGCGAAGAGGTGTAAGAACTTTGCTGGTAATTCCATCTCTTTTAGGCGGATCCCATTCGTTGAAGTCGTTGTAGAAAAGCTTGGTATAAGAGGGTGCATACTTGCGTGCATAAGTGAATGCGTCTTCAATCCATTCGGTACTTCCCGCACCATAAACCCCTTGCCACGGAGAATTGCCCGCACTACTTGGAGTTTGCCCGCCTGCGCCGTTATGATCGAAGCCACGAGGCCTCATATTGCCGGCACCATCAAAAGCTTCGTTTGTCACATCATAAGCATAAAAACGCACATTGGGATATTGCGCTTGGTATAAGGCGAATAGATTTTTTATATAGCTTTCCAAACGCTGTTTCATAACAGCTTTGGTTGCCCACGGAACTTGATTTACATCTATATCACGATAGCGAGCACCTGCGCTGGTGCTGCCGGTTGCCCTGCCGTCATTTATATCTTGAATAAAAAACCAGTCGGGAGTTTGGCCGTGCCAAGTGAGAACGTGGCCACGCATGGGTATATTGTTTTGTGCGCAGAAACTCATTGCGGCCGCTGCGCCGCTGTTGATTTGCGCCTTAATATCGGTATTGGTTGAGTTTGTTCTTGTCATGGTTGCATCGGGCTTGTGTTCGTTTTCCATGGAAATGCTGTTGTATTCCTTGGCTACCAACGCTCTTATGCCGGAATTGTTTGCGGTGGTGCCGTTAAGTATATTGCCCACACGAAAATGCTTTGCGTAAATGTCTTTGAGGCCAACATTGTCATACGGGGCATGAAAAATCGGATATTCAGGCTCTTCTTGCGTCACTTTGAAATTGTCAAAGATAAAATCCGCAGTGCTGTTTGTTGTTATGCTGATGGTGAGATTTTCCGGATTTTGCGGTGCGGTGTATTTTGCCGTAAGTTCAACCCATTTGCCAAAAGGCACGACTGCAGAAGCAATCACTTGGGAGCCAAGCATAAGGTTAAAGGTCTCGTTGGCTTGTCCTTCGTGCCTCACAAATACGCTGTAATCATATTCTTCGTCGCCGGAGAGGTAAAAGCTCTTTTCAGAAATAGCACCATCGCTTGGCGTTTTCCGGTCTGTTATCTTCATGCCTCGCGACATATTGTAGCCAAGCCCCGGATGTGCTTTTATTTGGGTAAAATCACCACTGGCAACCCAGCCATCGTAATTCACCTCAAAACCGTCGTTAACCAGCACGGATTGCGCATGTGCAAGCTGCAAAAGCAACAGAACTGAGAATGCGACTTTCAAACCTGCCACCATAGAAACCTCCTTTGTCTATTGAACTCCAAGCTTCTCGCTTAAATATACAAATAACTTAATACCTAAACTCTCTACCGGCAGAGTGTAACCCGACAGTTTCCACGAAAGATTTTAAACATAAACGCAAATATAGAAATTTTCGTGAGAATTTCGTGAAAAATGGGATTTTTCCAAAAAAAGAGCCAAACTCGTAAAAAAAATGTATATTGAAATATATAGGAGTTTTGCGTATGGACAGAATTAAACAGATTTCTTTGGCTGCAAGCATGTTGCTTGCCGTGTTATCAATATTTTCCTGTTCTACTTCAGGAAATTATGTTGAGAGCGGAGATGAGCAGAATGCAGGCAATTTAAGTTCCTCCGATGGTAGCGTTTCTTCAAGCAGCATATTTGTTAATTTGGCAGACACCACCTTCATCACTTTGAAAGGAACAAGCGCAGAAATTGTGGGCAGAGATGCCGTTGCAGCGCAAAACTCCAATTACGGAACCATTGTTGAAATTACCGGTACGCGAGTATATAGCGTGCAAGGCCAGTTGAGCAATGGCTTTATTGCTGTGGCTCAAAAAGACATTAACCCAATAGTTATTTTAAATGGCGTTGATATTGCCAGTTCAAATTATGCCCCAATTGTTTCCTTGAAAAAATCAAACTTGACTTTGGTGCTTGCATCCGGCACAACCAACACTCTTTCAGACGGTGGCCAAGGCGCAACGGATGGCAAATATAATTTAGGCTACGATCCCGAAGAGCAGCCCAATGCAACTCTATTGGTGCGCAGAAATTTAACTATAAAAGGCACCGGCAAGCTTGTTGTGAATAGCAAGCTGAACAACGGAATTGGCAGCCGTGCCATCCTTAGGATTGAAAGCGGAGACATAAAGGTAGATGCCCCAAACAACGCATTGAAAGGCAATGACGAAGTTGTAATTACAGGCGGCATTCTCAATCTTACTTCAAAAGAAGACGGAATTAAAACAGAGGGTGAAGAAGGAAATTCCAGCTTGGGCGCAATATCCATAACCGGCGGCGACATTACCATAAACTCCGTACAAGATGGAATACAGGCTGCTACAGACTTGAATATTTCCAACGCAACCCTCAACATCACGGCAGGCGGCGGTAGCAATGGCAGCGCAAGAGGCACCAACGACCCCAGCTCCAAAGGCATCAAATCGGTCAAAAACATACACATAAAATCCGGTACCATAAACATCAATAGCAAAGACGATGGCATTCACGCAGACGAAGGCCTGATAATAGACGGCGGCACAATAACCGTAGCTACAAACAACAGCATGGGTAGCGGCGGCATCGGTGGCTTTCCCGGCTGGGGCGGTGGCACTACTTCAGCCAACGGCGGTGACGGTCTCCGAGGCGCAAAAAGCGTAATAATCAACGATGGCAACATTGATATAACAAAAGCCTACGAAGGTATAGAGGGCTTCAAGATAACAATAAACGGCGGAACAATCATGGTAAAAAGCTCTGATGACGGCATTAACGTATCTGATTACGTTGATTCTCCAGCCAATGGTTGCAGTGTCAACGCCGTATGCTGCGTTATAAACTCTAATCTTACCATAAATGGCGGAACGCTTTATATTGATGCCGGAACAGACGGGCTTGATTCCAATGGCGATATAATCATAAATGGCGGCACAATCGTGGTATTCGGCTCAGGCACCAGCAACTTTGAAGAAGCCATAGATGCAGATAAAGACATAGTTATTAATGGCGGCACTCTTATTGCGCTAGGCGAAGATAGCCAATGTATGCAGCATGCGCCAAAAGAGAGCAGCAGGCAGCGTTCCGTCTTCGTAAAGCGTAACAGTGCCGTAGCGTCAAATACTATTGTCAATGTGACGTCGGGCGGCAATCAGGTTACAACTTTCAGAACCCTGCGCAACGCAACCAGAATTTTAATCACCAGCCCGCAAATAAATACGGGAACGCTTGAGGTTAGAACCGGAGGCTTGCACTCCGGAACTGAAGACAATATGCGTATGTTTACTGGCGGAAGCTATAACACGAGCGGTAGCACGCAGTTGGTGAGTTTTAACGTAAACGGCATGGTAACCACGAACAATAACAGTAATAGCTGCAGCTCGCCTCAGACCTTTCGTTGCGATACATCAACATCAAGGTAAACCTGCGGTATATGATTTCTTTTTTATAAAAGAGGAATTATAGTATGGCCTATAGGCTTCTTCGCTGCCGGCAAAAACTGCGTTCTTATCTGCTCAGGATACAACTTTTGCCACTCTCTCGGAATATCGGGATTAACCAAAAAATACTTTGCCCTTTTAAGCGCGACACCCATTTTTTTCAAATGCTCCAAGCGAATGCTTCCAAAACGCCTGTTATGCACAATAAATTTTGCGCTTCTCACGCCAATGCCAGGAACTCTTAAAATTTCCTCATAACTTGCGCCGTCTAAATCAATAGGAAAAAACTCCGGATGTCTGAGTGCCCATGCCATTTTCGGATCAAATTCCGGATCCAGCCACGGATTGCTTTTGTCCAAAATCTCGTCGTGTCTAAAACCGTAAAAGCGCATAAGCCAATCCGCCTGGTAAAGCCTGTTTTCCCTTTTCAGCGGTGGCTGAGAAATCACCGGCAACCTATTATCCATATTCACCGGAATATAACCCGAATAATAAACCCGCTTCAACTCCTGCTCCTTGTAAAGATTTGCCGCAAGGCTTATTATATGCAAATCGTTTTCCGGGCTTGCACCCACAATCATCTGTGTACTTTGCCCCGCCGGTACAAACTTTTTCAACCCACGCTTCTTCAAATTTCCCTTATGCTCCAAAATCTTCACCCTCAAACGATTCATAGGCGAATACACAGATTCAAAATTCTTTTCAGGAGCCAGCATTTTCAAAGAAGGCTCAGACGGAATTTCAATATTCACGCTCATTCTGTCTGCATAATAACCCGCCAAAGCGATTAAATCCGAGCTTGCTCCCGGTATAGCCTTTAAATGAATATAACCGCCAAACTTATGTTCCTCACGCAAACACTTGGCTACTCTTATCAGAGCTTCCATAGTATAGTCCGGATTCTTAATAACGCCGGAACTCAAAAACAAGCCTTCAATATAATTTCTCTTGTAAAATTCCACCGTCAGGCGAGCCACCTCCTCAACCTTGAATGTAGCACGTGGAGTATCGTTGCTTTTGCGATTTGCGCAATAGGCACAATCATAAATGCAAACATTAGTTAGCAAAATTTTGAGCAGAGAAATGCACCGTCCGTCTTCCGTGAACGAGTGGCAAACCCCGGCAGGGCAGGAGTTACCAAAACCGCCCTTTTGCGTAGTCCTGGACCCTCCACTGGAGGAACAAGACACATCATACTTGGCCGCACCGGCCAAAATTTCCAATTTTTGCAATATTTCCATATTTTACCTGCACAAATGTTCAGTATAATATAGTAAAAATCTGAATCTTGATTTGCAGGATTGCTCAGACTTTTTCTATATTCCCTCTATGCAAGAAGAATCTGATGCTGAAGACGATGAAGAAGAGATTGATGAGAATCTAGGCAAAAAAAAGTTGCTGTGGATTCTTATTTTCGGGTTACCTGTTATTTTGGCCTTTGTTGCTGTTAAAATAGCTTGGGAAACTCTTACGCCTTCTCTTCCTTCTTTTGAAAAGCTTGAAACAATAGAACCAAAATTAATAACCAAGATTTTTGACAAAGACTCGCTCTTAGTACATGAATTTTATGTTGAAAAACGAATATGGACTCCGATTGACAGCATTCCCGCTATCGTAAAAAATGCCGTTATAGCAACGGAAGATCGTAAATTCTGGAGGCATTGGGGAATGAACCCGTTGGCTATTCCAAGCGCAGTGCTGGAAAGCTTTAGATCCGGAAACAGAATGAGAGGTGCAAGCTCCCTGACTCAACAGCTCTCAAAACTCCTGTTCTTAACCCCGGAACGCTCAATTACCCGCAAAATACGCGAAGTGATGACCGCCATTCGCATAGAGAAAACCTATACAAAAGAAGAAATTCTGGAATTTTATCTGAATGAAGTCTATTTGGCCGGTGGAAATTACGGATTCCAGTCTGCAGGTCAGTTTTATTTTGGAAGGCCGCTTGACAGCTTAACCATTCCGGAGGTTGCCGTGCTTGCAGGAATGCTGCAACGCCCCGAAGCTTATCGCCCCGACCGCCACCCGGAAGTAGCTGTTGCTCGCAGAAATACAGTGCTGTTTGCAATGCTGGATGCTGGTTATATATCTCGTGCAGATTACGCAGAATATGTAAAAACTCCACTAAAAACCGAGGAAAAAGTTACAACAACAGTTGCTCCATACTATATGGAAGATATTCGCAAATATCTGGAAAATAAATATGGCGAAAGTGCCCTGTACGCAGATGGCATATCCGTTTACAGCACAATAGATCCGAGTGCTCAGGCAGTAATTGAACGGGCGGCTTTGGACCAATTGGTAAAAGTTGACAGAAAGCTCCGCTTGCGCGCTATTTACAAATTGGGCCTTTCAAGAAGATACAATATGCCTGTGGATACAGTGTTAAAAAACTTTGATTCCGTTTATGCGGATTTTACTAAAAATTTTCTGGCTAAAGATACCGCAGAAAAAAAACAGTTCCCGGATACTTCTCGCTACCGTCATGCGCAAATAGGCGTTATTTTAATTGAAAATGAAACAGGTGCAATCAGGGCTATGGTAGGAGGAAAAAGCTTTGACGAAAGCAAATGGAACCGTGCCGTGCAAACTTTAAGGCAACCGGGTTCTTCGTTTAAGCCCTTTGTTTATGCAACCGCTATGGATAACGGAGCCTCTCCCTGCGATTCCGTAAACGATGCTCCTATAACAATTCCGGATCCCATGGACACATCAAAATTCTGGAGACCGGGCAATTATACAAAAGAATTTAAAGGAATGATGACATATCGCAAAGCTTTGGGACTTTCGCAGAATTTGCCGGCAATTCAGGTTGGCATGAAATACGGATTAAAAAATGTTGTGGAATACGCTCGCAGATTTGGAGTAAGAAGAGCTCCTTTGCAGGCTGTGCCCAGCCTTGCTCTCGGTTCGGTTGGTGCAACGCTTATGGAAATGACAAGCGCATACACGGTGTTTCCAAACGGCGGAACCAGAATAGAGCCCTATTATATTGAGGCCATAGTCGGCAAGAACGGCGAGGTGATAGAGAAAAATTACAAGATTGAGCATGAGGTTCTGAAAAAACCTGCTGCATTTTTGATGGTTTCAATGTTGCAAACGGTAAATACATCGGGAACTGCGGCAAAGGTTTGGTCAAGCGGTTTTCATCATCCAAGCGGTGGAAAAACCGGTACCACAAATGATTACACAGATGCTTGGTATATAGGGTTCACCAGACAATACACAATGGGTGTGTGGGTTGGAACAGACGATTTTGTTCCAATGGGGCCGGGGCATACCGGAGGTGAAGATGCTTTGCCGGTGTGGATTAATTCAATGCCGGAGATACATAAGAATTTGTCTGAGCTTCAATTTTCCGTGCCGGGTGGGGTTATTTCAAAAAGAATCTGCAATCATACGGGTAAGATTACGGGTTCGTATTGCAATGCTGCTTCAAGCTGTCTTTATACGGCTGGGCATGTTGTATCTGATAACTGCGATGGAAATCATTTTGAAAAACCAAAGGAAAGCGCGGCAACCTTATTCGGCAACACATCTTCTCCTGCTTCTGCTACAGGCAAGGCAAGGCAAGTGTTTTAATGATTAGCTATGATTATGCTCTGAATTTCGAAGATAAATTTTTAGCCTTTATCCGCTATGTTTTTAAAAATCACGCCGAATTCAGGCATTCTTGTTTGGAGCTTGTTGCAAAATTTGCACCGATATTCGGTGGAGAAATTCGCGCTGAAACCCAGGTTATAAACTTTTCCGATGGCAGTTTGCCGGTGAATTTATGTTCCCCTATGGTTTTGGCTGCCGGTGCAAACAAGAACGGCAAAGGCATAAACGACTATGCAAATCTTGGGTTTGGCGGAATTACTGTTGGCTCTGCAACCAGGAATTTCAGAATAGGCAACATGCATAAGCCACGAGTTGGCTTGGATGAATTTAACCGCCTTATTTACAATTCAATGGGTTTGAACAATGATGGTGTGGAAAAAATTTCCGCAAGAGTTGAAAAGCAAATAGGCAGGGCTCGTTCAAATAATTTTGCGGTTGGAATTTCCATTGCAGAAACTCCCGGCATAGCAGAGGATAAACGCTTGCAAGATGTGCTGGAAACTTTTTCAATAGCCTATAAATCCGCAGATTATCTGGAAGTGAATGTAAGTTGCCCGAATACCGGCGAAGAGCGTTTGGATTTGGATACAAAGTTTATGTCTCAGGCATTTGGTGCCATTGAAAATTTCAGAAAAAAAAACGAAATTCGCAAGGCGGTTTACGCAAAGCTTAGCCCGGATTTAACAAACAGGCAATTGCTTTCTCTTTTGGATTTGCTTTCGCAATACGGAGTGAGCGGTGTTATTTTGGGCAATACATTTCCAAGTGAAAAACTTTTTTATCATTTGCCTGTTTTAAACGACAAGGGGACTAGCGGTGGAATTTCCGGCCGGCCTCTTTACGAAAATACATTTAGAAATACCTCTCTTGCAAAAAAGCATTTCCCTAATCTTTCCGTTGTTGCTTGCGGCGGAATTGATCACGGCCAAAAGGTGCGCGATTTGCTGAACGAGGGAGCAGACTTTGTTCAGGTTTATTCGGTGCTTGCTTTCAGATGGATGGCTGTGCAAAAAATGATGAAGGAGTTTTTATGGCCTTCAAACTCTTAGCAGTAGTTTTGTTGTTTTTTTCCGTTTCGCACGGAGATTTTCTTGCGTTGAATATTGTAGAAAAAGAAGAGCCGCCGCCGTTTTTCGTTTATGGTGTGCATTATGCGGGCAGGCTTTTCGCAGACGGCATAGATAATTTTGGCGGTTTGAATGTTCATTTGCGCATAAATAAGAATTGGGCTATTGGCGTAAAGGGAGAGATGGATTTTACAAGAAGCGGTTTTGTTGCGGGAGCTTTTGGGCATTATTTGCCGGTAGGAGAATTGTTTAAGGAGAGTGCGGAGAATTTTGTGCATTTTGGTTTGGCTTATGTGCGGATGGAAAAAGAAGATTCTCCGTTGTTTTCCATTGGGTATGGGCGTGATATGTTGCCCTGGAAAAAATCGCCTGTTGGTTTTAGGCTGCTCGGCAGGTTGGATTATGCACCTTTTAAGCGTGTGTTTTCCAGAGAGGGCGAGGGTATTTTCGGAATAAATATGATTAAGTTAGCAAATACGGCTTTTGCTATTGAGCTTGGTATATTCGGGTATTAATCCCGGCTTTTTTCATCTCATCCTTTATCTGCGCAACGTTGTAAGTGCCAAAGTGAACCATGGATGCTACCAATGCTGCTTCTGCGTGCGTTTTTTCAAACAATTCTGCGATGTGCTTTGGCTCACCTGCTCCGCCGCTTGCTATCACCGGCACTGCAACCGCTTGCGCAACCTTTTCCGTAATCGTTAGCTCATAGCCGTTTTTCACGCCGTCTGTATCTATGCTGTTCAGGCAAATCTCGCCAATGCCCAAATCCACCGCTTTTTTCGCCCACTCCACAGCGTCCATACCCATATATTCACGCCCGCCACGAATTACAACTTCATAACCGCTCGGAATTTTTTCCGAAGCTCCTACAAATTTTGCATCCATTCCAAGCACCATGCACTGGTTACCAAACTCCTTTGCCCCCTGAGCTATTATTTCCGGGTTAAGCACAGCGAGACTGTTTATGCTAACCTTCTCCGCACCGGCCAGCAACACCTGATGCATATCTTCCAGATTGCGAACCCCGCCGCCAACTGAAAACGGTATAAATACATTTTTAGCAATATCCTTTACCATTTCAATATCACATTGCCTGTGCTCTGCACTTGCTGTTATATCATAAAAAACCAGTTCATCAACGCCCTCTGCGCTGTATTTTGCTCCCATTTCAACAGGGTCGCCAATATCTATGTTTCCTTCAAATTTTACACCCTTTGTAACTTTGCGATTGCGAACATCCAGGCAAATGATGAGTCTTTTAGTAAGCATTTTTTGTCCTCAAATCAGGGATAACTTGCGAAGCTATAAATGCGTTTTCGTAATATCGCACCGCTTTTTTGCCTTCTCTGAAGTCCATCGCAGCAACATCAAAGCGTGAGTCCTGATCCAATCCGCCGTTGTTGTGCAAAAAGTGCAATGCAGTTCGCCATATTTTTCTCTGTTTTTCCTTATTGACTCTAGTGTCCGGCGCTCCATAAGAGTTTTTCCATATAGATTTCACTTCCACAAAAAGCCATTTTCCGTTTTTGTCTTTAGCCACAATGTCAAGTTCGCCGCCTGCATATCTGTAATTCCGTGCAAATAGAGAACATCCTTTGCGCATAAGGTATGCACAAGCGTAGGTTTCTGCGTTACGACCGTGTTTTGATTTCAGGGTGATCATAGCTCGTCCAGCAACTTATTCACCACTCCGGGGCTGGCCTTACCGCCGCTGTTTTTCATAATCTGGCCCACAAAAAATCCGCGAAGCTGCGCCTTGCCGCCTTTGAATTCCTGCCACTGGCTCTGATTGGCCTCAATCACTTTGCGAACAATAGCTTCTATTGCGCTTGTGTCCGTAATTTGAACCAAACCCTTTTCCTTGATTATCGTGTCTGGGTCTTTGCCCGTAGCGAGCATTTCTGCGAAAACTGTTTTGCCTATTTTGCCTGAGATTGTGTTGTTTTCAATTAAGTTCACCATTTGAGCCAAGTCTTGAGGCTTGAATTTCAACGCTTGCATGCCGCCTTTCATTTCTTTTAATTCACGCATAAGCTCGGAGGTTATCCAGTTTGCGAGGATTTTGGAATTTTTGCAGGTTTTGGTCGCAATGTCAAACCAGTCGCTGATTCCTTTGTCTGCTGTGAGAACCTGGGCATCGTATTCGCTCAGGCCAAAGCTTTGCATGTATCTGTTGCGGCGTGAGTCGGGGAGTTCGGGCATGTTTTGCCTTATGCTATCCACCTGGCTTTGCTCTATAAACAGCCTCAGCATATCCGGCTCTGGGAAATATTTGTAGTCGTGGCTGTCTTCTTTGCTGCGAATCACCGTTGTTCTGTTGTAGTTCGCATCAAAACGTTTTGTGCATTGCTCAACTTCGCCACCTTTGTCCAGAGTTTGGGTTTGCAGCGCAATTTCTGCTTCCAATGCTTTTTGCAAGTTTGAAAAGCTGTTCAGATTTTTAATTTCCGCCCTTGTGCCAAACGGAGCGTCCTCACTTTTGCGAAGTGAAATGTTGCCGTCGCAACGCATATTTCCGTTTTCCAAGTTTGCGTTGGAAACCCCTGTGTATTCCAAAATTTGCTTTATCTTTTCAAGCACCAAAACTGCGTCTTCCGGGTTTCTTATATCTGGCTCGGTCACTATTTCGCAAAGCGGCGTTCCGCAGCGGTTTGCGTCAAAGTGGGAGCTTCCGGGTGAAAAATCGTGGACAAGCTTGCCGGCATCTTCTTCCATATGAATGCGGGTTATGCCAATGCGTTTTTTTTCGCCATTTGCGCTGATTATCTCAATATGGCCTTTTTTGCAAACAGGGTGGTCGTAAATAGGGATTCCGCCGGTTTGGGTTATCTGGTAGCCTTTTGGCAAATCCGGGTAAAAGTAGTTTTTGCGAGTCCACAGCGCACGGCTGTCAATTTCGCAGTTAAGCGCAAGCCCAAGCTTTATGGCCAGGTTTATGGCCTCTTTGTTGGGAACCGGCAACGCACCGGGCAACCCCAAGCAAACAGGGCACACATGTTTGTTAGGCTCTGTGTTGACTTCTATTTCACAATCGCAAAAAAGCTTTGTTTTAGTAGCAAGTTGGCAATGAATTTCTAAACCTATAACCGGCGAATATGGCATAAGGGAGAATGTAGAAAAAACGTCTGAACCCCGATTTTCATGATTTAAGGATTAACATGATTGTTAAGCATAGTGCTGAGAAATCAAGGTTCAGACAAAGGGGGCAAAATATTCCCCATAATCGTTTTTTAAACTTGTGAAGCCAGATGAGCTTATTACCAGATGGTCTAAAACCGGGATTTGCAGGATGCGGCCTGCTTCGCAGAGCCTTTGGGTTAGGCGCAGGTCTTCAAGGCTGGGGGCGTGGCTGCCGGAGGGGTGGTTGTGGGCCAAAACTATGGCTACGGCCCTGTCTTCAATGGCTGGGGCAAAGGCTTCTCTGGCATGAGCTTGGGTTGAATTTGCCGTTCCAACCGTTATTTTGTGGATTTTGATAACCTTGTTACCGCCGTTTAGCGTTATTACAACCATGTTTTCCTGATTGGAATGTTTTAAAAAGGCTAACTGGGGCATAAGCTCTGAGGGGCTGCAAACCGCTTTTTCCTGCATTCCAAGCATAAAACGGCCGGAAAGCTCTAAACAGGCCAGAATTTGGGCAGATTTTGCCTTTCCTAGACCCCGGACTTCCAAAAGTTCCTCAATTGAGGGCATCCTGGACTTTTTCTCCAAAATCCCTGCAATTTCCTTTGCAAGCACAAAAACGCTTTTTCCGGGTATTCCTCTGCCCAAAATTACACAAAGCAGCTCTTCTACTGTTAATTTTTGCAGTTCTCCGGCAAAAATTCTCTCTCTGGGCAACAAATTTTCTTTCTTCATACCTATTAGACGGAAAAAAAGAAGAAAAAAATAAAAAAAATGTGCTTTTTCTTAAAAAAAGATGTATTTTTATGGCATATTGGTAACTTTTTTTGTTTTTAGGGGGTTATATGGAAACTCTGAGTAATGAAGAATTAGAACGTTTCAAAGCGCTTATCACCGAGAGGTATAATTCGCTTTTGGAAGAACTTCGCTATCGCGAACGCTCTTCCATTATGGAAAATCAGCGCGAAACCGGTGCAGAACTTTCTTCCTATGCGAATCATCCTGCGGAAGCAGCCTCGGATTACGCAAATTTGACTATGAATTTGAATCTTGCGGAACGTGACAGCAAGTACCTTAAGCAGATGGAAGATGCTTTAAAACGCATAGATAAAGGGACTTTTGGCGTATGTGTGGTTTGCAAGAATATTATTCCCATGGTTCGTTTGGAAGCAGTTCCAACGGCAACCAAGTGCGTTGAGTGCAAAAATGAGGTAAAACGTCGCGAACAGGAAGAGGCCAAGCGGGCAGGATAATTCAAAAAAACTGAGGGGATACAAGAAGAGCCGGACTCACCATGATAAGGTCTCGTTTCTACTTTTTTGAAAAGATAGCCTAGCCTTTGTCTGGATTTTTCAAGGGAAACAAGCCCAAGCATAAACCGCAAACCAAGAGCATCGGACGAAACATACTTGTTAGAACGGCCTTTACAGGCGAGCCGGCTCATTGATTAATATATATTATTTTAGCGTAGAGTGCAAGTTTTTTTTAATATTTTTTTATTTTTGACAAACTAATGATACAAAGTAGGTATAATCGCCATTAAATTAATAAAGAAGTCCTTAAATAAAGCCAGCATAGTAGGCAAAAAGAACATGAGCACAAGAACTACAGTTAATATTTTCGGAATAAAAGTCATTGTCATTTCGTTAATATGAGTTGCAGCCTGAAAAAGCGCAATGGCTAAACCTACAACAAGTGCAGCTATGAGCATTGGCCCGCACATATATAGCATAAGAAGCATAGCCTTGCGGCCAATATCAACAACAAAAAGATCAGTTACCATTTTTTAGCCCTCGTCAATGGAAAGATAGCAATAATTGCTGCACAATCAAGTTCCAACCGTCCACCATAACAAATAATATCAATTTAAACGGCATGGAAACCATCATAGGCGGCAACATCATCATGCCCATGGACATCAAAATTGAGGCTACAGCCATATCTATTACCAAAAACGGAATGTATATCAAAAAGCCTATTACAAAGGCTGTTTTCAACTCCGAAATTATGAATGCCGGAATTATTGTCCACATTGTCAAATCTTCAATGCCAGACGGATTCGGTTGCCGTGACGCTCTTATGAATAAAGCTAAATCGTGCTCGGAAGTTTGCCTCAGCATAAATTCCCGGATTGGTGTTATGGCTTTGTCTAGCCCTACCTTGTAGTCTATTTCGTGAGCTAAATATGGTTGAATTGCTTCTTCGTTTACTCTGTTGAAAGTAGGTGCCATAACAAAAAAAGTTAAGAATAAACTCAGGCCCATCACCATTTGATTGGGTGGCGAATTCTGCGTTCCCATAGCCTGTTTTACAAAATTCAGCACTATTACAATGCGGGTAAAACTCGTCATCATTATTATTATGGATGGAGCGAGAGAAAGTATGGTGAGCAGGGCTACAAGTTCAAGAGTTACGGAAACATCTTCCACGCTTTGAGCCTTGTCAACACCGAATACAACACGAGGTAAAGGTATATCAGGTGTTTGCGCAAGAGCAGGAACTGCGAAGAACAGCATTAGCAATAAAAAACGCATTATCTGTCCTCTTTTTTGAATCTGCGCAACAGATGATCCACAGTTGCGGAAAATTGAGCTGCGGTTACAGGATTTGCATCGTAAGTCTCTAGAATCTGTTTTGCTTCTTCTCCTTGAATTTCGGAAAGGGTACGCATATTCTCTTGAGATGCGCCAACAACCAAAACTCTTTCCGAGCCGGCTTTGATTAAAAATATTGTTCTGCTTGCCCCCAAAAATTTGGAATCCAAAAGCTGAATTACAGATTGCTTGTTATTTGCGCTTGGGCTTTCCACATGGCGAAGTTTTTTTGTGAGATAGTAAAGTATGTATAAAAGAAACAGTATAACTCCAAGCCCGATTGCCATGCGAACTGCGACTTTGCCTATGCTTGGCGGTTGGTAGTTGTCTGCTATAGGTGCAGGTCGGTAGTCTCCACCCAAGGCTTGTTTCATAGCTTCAAATTTTTGCGCAGCTATTGCAGAATCATTTTTTGCCGCTGCAGATAATGTGTCTTGCGTTACCTGCGCAAAAGCAAAGTTTAAGAATAAAACAAAAAATACGAATCTAATCATCTCAATAATTTCAACCTTTCTTCCGGAGAAACAAGGGATAATATTCTAACGCCAAAGTTTTCGTCAACTACAACAACTTCGCCACGTGCTACAACTTTTCCGTTTATTAAAATGTCAACGGGTTCGCCTGCGAGTCTGTCCATTTCTACTATAGCTCCCGGTCCAAGCTCTAAAATTCTCTTTAAGCTCATCTGAGATCTGCCAAGCTCAATGACTATAGGCAGTTCAATATCCATCAGCAAATCAAGTGCCTTATTGCCGGTAGAGCCAAACACTCCACCCGTATATTGCGGGGTAAATGCCGGAGGCGCGCCAACCGGAGCACCGCCACCACCTGTGGGAATAGCTGCTCCACCGGGAATGCTACCCATTGAAGAACCGGATTGAGATAGACCAAGGCTTGCAAGGCTTGTATCAGCACCAATGCTAGTACTTTTGGCCGAGCTCTTTGATCTGATTCCGTTCAACATGCTTTCGTCTATGGTTATTAAAATTTTCTGATCCGGGAATTCTTCAACTTTAACCAAGACGGTTGCTACGGCTCCGCCTTTGAAATCTATTTTGCCTTTGAATTCATTAACTGTGGCTTGCCCAAAGTCCATTCCCAAATGTATTTGCGAATCCATTACTGTTATGCAGGAACCTGTAATCTGGTTTATTATTTCGCAAATGGCATCTTTATGATCATCATTATAATCTGTGTGGCCGGAACCCATCAGCATAAGGTCGGAGAGAGTAGCAACCTCTTTTTTGCTTATCGCAAAACTCATATTTCCTGCGATGTCTTTTTTAACGATCACATCCATGCTAAGGCTTTGGCTTGCAAGGTCGTCCGGTATAACAGAGCTTTCACTTGCAACAAGCCATTGAAGTTGAAAATCAACTGCACGTGAGAGCACTGTTGTAACAACGCTGGAAGCTTGCTCGCAAATTATTTTGAAAAATGAACGTGCAACTTCTGCTGTATTTTCAACAGGTGCAGGTGCCGCCGCCGCTGCAGGTGCTGCACCGGCTGCTGCGCCTGCTGCACCTGCAGCGGCACCACCACCCAGCAGGCTCTTGGTGAGAAAATCTATCTCGTCCTGGCTTAATATGCCACCTTCATCTGCCATATTTTACTCCGTTAATCTTCATCTCCTACCTCTCTATCTATTATGCCTGTGATTTGAAAAGATTTATTCCTGCCAACAACGCTGGGTTTTCCCAAAAACTTCGGACGATCTTCTATATACATAACCAAATCCGACTGCGCAAGCTTGTCTAAAACCATAACATCGCCAACATTCAATTGCAAAAAATCCCGAACAGACAACTGCGTTGAGCCTATCTCTGCACGGAGCATTGCATTTGTGCTGGCAAGCTCGCGTTCTACCATTCTGCGGGTTTCCTGCGTAGTTGTTTTTTGCGCAGAAATCCAGGATTCGCCGGAAAGCTTGTCTATAATTGATTCCAAAAGAATAAACGGAAAACACAAACTCATCAAGCCCGATCCCGTGCGGGTACGAACTTCAAGCGTAATTAAAACAACGGTATCACCTGGCGGAGCTATTTGCACGAACTGTGGATTTATTTCGTAATTCTCGATTTTCGGAGAGAAAATGCCGATGTTTTCCCAAACAACTTTTAAATCCGCAAGAGAACGCTCAATTATCTTGTATATAACCGTCTTTTCAATATCCGTCAATTCCCTGCTGGTAGAGTCCACAGTGCGCCCTTGGCCTCCGAACAGGCGGTCTAGCATAATGAATATGAGCGATGGGCTAACATCAAAAATTGCGCTTGATTCCAAAGGTTCCATTTGAAACACGTATATGCAACTGGGGGTTGAAATACTTCTGATCACTTCGCCGTAAGTCAGCTGCTCAACATTTTGCAGGTTAATTTCAACGCTTGTCCTCAACAGGCCCATAAGCGTAGTTGAAAGCAAGCGGGCATAGCTCTCATGCAAATTCCTCAAAGTGCTTATTTGGTCTTTTGAAATACGATCCGGGCGAGTGAAATCGTACAGGTTTACCTTTCTGTTATCGGGTTTTGCAACTGCGAGCGGTTGATATGTTTGAACTACAGGAGCGGCTACCGGAGCAGCAGCAGCAGGTGGGGCTGCAGAAAAATTCTGCATCATCCTGTCGATATCGTCTTGTGACATTATTTCGGCCATAACACCTACTGTATCATAAATGAGTCAAAATAACTGCGATGAATTTTACCCAAGGGCTTGCCATCAACTTTTTCCGGCAAAATTTGATTGATCTCATCGACAATTTGTTGCCTTATTAGTCTTTTTCCTTCATTGGTCATCAATTCGGAAAGAGGTTTGCTGCTCATTATGTCTAAGATAACATCTTTAATGCGAGCTTTGCGAGCTTCCAACTCCGGGCCTAGCTTAACATAGCTAGGGTCATACTCTAATTGAACTCCGCATTTCAGGTAACGTCCATCTTCACCGCTTATATTCACCGTTACTTCTACCGGAGCAGCAAGCGTTTCTCCCTTTTCCGTTTGCCATTTAAGCTTTTCCTGCTCTGCAGCTTCTTCTTCCTGCTTTTGAGTGTCTTCCAGCTTTGGCTCTTTTATCAGATCCACGAAATACACAGCTATCCCAATCTGTATGCCGATGAACACAAGCAGAATTACACCTACGATTCCCCATTTGAATAAAGGGGATTGCAATATAGAGCTGCCTGTTTTACCTGTGGCCTCGCCTTCTTCTGCTTTTTTCTCTTCTTCCATTGCTTTTTAATCCTCGCTAATTAATGTAATCTACAAAAATTTGAATGCGTCGGTTTTTGGAGCGGTCTTCAGGAGTCGCATTTGGGGCAACAGGGCGGTATTCTCCATAGCCTACCGCACTCATATTCTCCGGTTTAATACCGGTTTGAGAGGATAGCAACTGAACTACGGAAAGTGATCTTGAACTGGAAAGCTCCCAGTTATTGCGGTAGCGTGGGGAGTTTATAGGAACATTATCCGTATGGCCTTCAACTCGAACTTTGAGATCTGCGTTGCTTTTTATAACATCGCCAATGTCTTTCAAAATATCTTTCCCCTGTTCCTTAAGGTCTGCAGAGCCGCTTGCAAAGCCAACAGGGTCACGGAGCATTATTGCAATACCCTTTTCCGTGACATCAACTTTCACCGATTCTTCCAGGTTCTTTGTTTGAATAATTTCCTTTACCTTTTCCGCATCTTTTAAACTCTGTTTTTTCCTTTGCTCATCTCCGGTTTTTTTTGGAATCTCTATAATGGGATGAATGGGTATGGTTGGGAAAGACGGCATAATTCCAAATGCATTCTGAAAGCTTTCAACTGTGAGCGCATATTTAACCGGGTCAAAATTGGCCATGGTTAGCAAAAGCACGAAAAATGTCAGCAGCAAAGACATCAAGTCGGTGAAAGTGGCCATCCATATAGGTGCACCAGGTGGACACTTTGGACATTTTTTTGGGCGCGCCATTTGTTATTTTCCCGATTTCTCTTTTTCCTTAGCCGCTTCCAGTTTAGCCCTATCTTCCGGTTTAAGGTAGGCAGCCAGCTTATATTGAACCATACGTGGATTTTCGCCGGATTGCACAGCGAGAATACCTTCCAGCATAATCTGTTTCTGCTCCATTTCTTCTGCATGGCGGATTTTAAGTTTTGTCGATATGGGCCATCCTACCATGTTTGCCAGAATGGATCCGTAAAATGTTGTTATTAGGCATATTGCCATAGCAGGACCTATCATAGAAGGGTCGCTCATGTTTTTAAGCATAAGCACAAGCCCTATCACCGTTCCCATCATTCCGAAGGATGGGCCCATTGCTATCATTGCTTCAAGAAACCCTATGTTTGCCATGTGCCTTTTTTCTATACTGTCTTTTTCTGCTCCGAGTATTTCTTCGATCTTTGCTTTTTCCGTTCCGTCAACTGCGAGCTGAATGCCTTTTTTCAAATACGGGTCATCAAGTTTTTCCAAAGAATTTTCAAGAGCCAGAATGCCTTCGCGTCTGGCTTGTTCGGCAAATCCTATTATTTGGGATATTGTTTCCTGAGTATCATACTTACTTGCAACAATAAACATTTTCATAAAACCGGGCACTGTTTTCCAAAAAGCTCCCGGATATCCGGCTATAAGTGACATAAATGTACCGCCTATAACGATGGCGGTAGAAGGACCGTCTAAGAACAGCGGAACATTGCTGACATCGCCCATGCCCCAGACAATCAATACCACAAAGCACAGTACAATACCTATAATGCCATTTAAATCCATAGGGTGAATATAGTAAA
>Ga0209755_10003126_pt1 | contig 21210 bp, 18 predicted proteins | sample TergutCo191P1_FD_187301 | JGI IMG/M metagenome (GOLD analysis project Ga0209755, IMG submission 187301) | Cornitermes sp. P1 segment gut microbial communities from Petit-Saut dam, French Guiana - Co191P1 (SPAdes) (version 2) | ecosystem: Host-associated > Arthropoda: Insects > Digestive system...
TCAAACCATGTGAGCCACCGATGCAAAGAATTATTCGCAATGTCCTTGTCGTTCTGTTTTCTCCATTTTACCATATTGATAAAGTGAATTTCCAGCGCATCGGTTAGTATTAGCGATGGATTTGCCGCTTCCCTCAGATTAAAGCGGGTGTGAACCTGCCGCTGAGACTCGTTAGGTCCAAGGTTCCCTTCCGGCAGAAAGTTAAAATCGACAATGTTGATTGCAATCACATTGGGAAGTACCTTAAAGTTTTGTCCTTCATCAATGCTTTCGTAGTACACCTTGCTCCAATAAAAAAGACTTCGGCGAGCCAAGTTTCCCTGATTACTGAGTTGAATTTCAACATTCACTTTGGTTCCGTCAGAGAGGACAGCCAAAACGTCAAGAACACAAGACTTGCCGCTTATGATATCCTTTACAAACGACTGGTTTTCAAGGATTTCAATGGATTGAATAGGTGTCTTTCCTGACTGAGCAAAAACCGCGTTCAGGAAACCGAGTAACTGAACCTCGTCGCCTTTTTCCCCCATAACTTTGAAAAAGAGGAAATCGTTTAGAGGATTAAACCTTTCGGTTGACTGGTAATTGTTTATTGGTTTCATGCCCCTATACTGCGCGGGGATGTGCGGGACTTCATTTTCTCTGATGAATGTCACATTTATTTTGCCCGCGAGGCGTTAGACCGCTGCTCTCACTTCACCGAAAGAGTGACCACGCCGTCCCAGTCTTCGGGCGGCGGTGTTTTAGAGAACTCAATAGCGCGCTTTAGATAAATCTGCGACAGGTAGTCGCTTTCATCGCCCTGAAGCGCTCTGGAAAAGTATTCCTGCGCCGGTTTCCACTCGCGCATATAAAAAAGCTGTAACCCCTTGTTGTAATTTTCCAGGGTATCGCTGTTAATCATAAGAGCGGCAGACAATTTTGCCCCTTTACCGGAAGACAGCCCGCCGGTATCGCAAGAGCCCGCAAATCCGTCATAAACGGCGTAAATACCTACCGGTTCTTTTTTCCCTCTTACGCGGACATTATCGATCTTGCGGAATAAAAACTGGTCTCTTATCGAGTTGTATATATATTCCGAAACGATGAGGGGATAGCGATAGAGCTTGGTAACGCCTTCAATCCGAGATGCCAGATTAACAGTATCGCCGATTACAGTGTAATCCATCTTGTTCTTAAACCCGATATTCCCCAAAACGCATTGGCCGCAGTTGATTCCAATGCCTATTTTCAGGCTTCCCTTAGGAAGGGAAATACCGGCGGTATTAATGTTATCAAGCGCGGAAAGCATTTTTACCGCCGCGCGTATGGCGCCGGCCGCCGGGTTTTCAAGATTCTGAAAAGCTCCGAAAACAGCCATCATGGCATCGCCGATGAATTTATCAATATGACCGCCTTCGGAAATTATAATGCTGCCCATTTCCGCAAAAAACGCGTTCAGGAATTCTACAATTTCATGAGCGCTCGAATGTTCAGAGATACCGGTAAAATTCCTGATATCGGAAAAAAGCACAGTTATATTTCTGCTTTCACTCTGGCTTACCATTTTTGAAGAACTTTCGATAATTTCATCCATAATGTCGCCCGGTACATAACGAGCGAACGCTATTCGGGTGTTTTTCTGCATCTCCACCAATTCACGCATGGAAAGCACATTTGTGATTATGGGAGAGGCAGCGCCCATAAATACATTGATATTTTCGAGGACACCAGGTGAAAAGTATTCGTTAATTGAATTGGCGATATGCAGCGTAGAGTATTTTTCCCCTCCAATCGAGATGGGCATTGCTGTATACGAGACAATTTTCCTCCCGTTGTTCCCGGCGGGGAAAAAATCTTCCTGGATTTTTTTCTCCACCTGGAAATCCTGGAAGCGGTTATTAAAATCCGAAACGCTGATAGCCGAAAAATCATTGACGGTTTCTTCCGAAAATCCGGCATAATTGGCGGTGAAAACATACAGAGTGCCTTTATCCCTGCGTATCATCATTGTTACGATTTCAGTTTCACAGATAGTATGCAATAAATCAAAAATCCCTTTGACAACATGTTCCAGGGAATAAACCTTGTCAGACAGCTCTGTAAGCTTGCCGATGACTGTGGTCTGAAAAAGCTTGTTGTCCAAAAGACTGTTTACAATCTCAATGATGGTGTTATCGCTTATCTTTTTGCCTTCGCGCTCTATAGCGGAAAAATCGATGTCCCTGGGCGCGGAAAGAATTTCGGCGACAGAATCGCCGAGCAGACGAAAATTATCCGGAGATTTTTCAATATACATATCGGCGCCGGCGTTGCTTCCCCAGAATTTATCTTTTGTCTCGTTCAGGGTTGTAAACATGATGATCGGAATCGTTCCGGTATTTTTCCGTGATTTAAGAAATCGTGTTACCTGATGGCCTTTGAAAAGCGGCATTTCGACATCGGTGATGATAAGGTGGGGCAGAAAGCTGTACACTCGCTTGATTCCTTCAAAACCGTTGACAGATCTTTCCAGCACATAATCCTGAAAGGACAGGAAGTCCATAAGCATTTCGGCAAAAATGTCCGAATCTTCCATTATCAAAACACGTTTCTTTTCTTCGCTCATGTGAAGTCCTGTATTAGCCTATGAGGTCTTTCACCGCCTCCAGCAAATTGTAATTATTAAATGAGTTTTTTATAATATACCTTGACGCGCCGAGTAAAGCCGCGCGTTTCTGGTCTTCTTCGCTGTCCCTGGACGAAATAACAATGATCGGTATATGGGAAAGCTCCTCATTCTTTTTTATATTTTCGGTAAGCATAAAGCCGTCCATAACCGGCATGTTTATGTCGGTACAGATCAGATCATATTGCTTGTTTTTGGCCGCTCTAAGCGCTTCCGCCCCGTCTGCGGCCATGTCAACAAGGTAGCCTTCCGCTGTAAGAATTTCACTTTCGATTTCACGGGTAGGAAGGGAATCGTCAACAACCAGAATGGTCTTGCGCATCTTTTCAAATTCCATTTTGCGCTTTTTCAGATCGATAGTCTTTATGCGCTTTGCCATCTTCATTACCGTGGGTATGTGAAGGACACTTACCATTTCATAGTCATCGTTAAGCACTATTCCGGAAATTATCGAGACTTTCTCCAGAAAGGAAGGCATGGATTTAAGAATGACCGATTTCATGCTGGCAATGTCATCCACCACAAGAGCCGCGACATCTTCGTAAGCGTGGATTATGACAACAAAGATGTCATCGGAACGGGACACAGATTCTGTTTTTACCTGTAAAACATGATTGAGGTAAAAAAGTTTTATAAGCCTGTCGCGGTATCTTATTTCCGGACGGTCAACCACGGTAACGATCTCGTCCTGGTTTATCAGCAGTATTGTATCAACGAAAGCGGCCGGGATAACAAATTTCATGCCGCCTGAAGTTACGGGGAATCCCATAAGGGCGGCAATTGACAGAGGAACAAGTATAGTAAAGGTTGTGCCCTTTCCCCAAACACTGTCTATGATTATACTGCCTCTCATCGCTTCGATACTTTCGCGTACCACATCCAGTCCGACGCCTCTGCCGGAAACATTGCTTACATTACCCGATGTGGAAAAACCGTGCTGGAAAATGAAGTTGGTTAATTCTTCTTTTGAAAGTGATGCCGCGACAGCCTCGGTTACAAATCCTTCCCGCACCACCTTTTTCCTGATCTTTTCATGATCGATTCCCTTTCCGTCATCGGAAATAACGATTTTCATATTACCGCTCTCTCTGGAGCAGACAATTGAAAAATTGCCGGTTTCGCTTTTTCCTGCGGCAAGCCGTTCTTCCGGTTTCTCAAGTCCGTGATCCAAAGCGTTGCGGATCATGTGCATGAATACTTCCGAAAGGGCCTCAATGATATTTTTATCGATCTCGTTCTCTTTGCCTTCAATGGACAGCTGCACTTTTTTACCCAGCTCGCTGGAGAGCTGATACGCGTAACGGGGATAGCTGTCAAGAATTGTAGAAAGCGGAAGGGTACGCAGTGAAATCACCGTGTCATACGCGCCTCTTATGTTGTTGCTTGCATCCGCGAAATGATTTCTGAGATCCGAATTAATCCGCTCGCTCTGCCGTTCCAGCTTTCTGAAATCCTGAACCATGGCGGGGTTGTTCTCGCCTCTGCCCTTGTTTGCTTTCAGCCTGGCCGAGAATTCCTTAACGGAATCGTTCAGTGCGGCATACTCAAGGGAAATGGATTTCGCGGAAATCTCGAGAGATTGCAAAGACGCTATACTTCTAATGATTCCGTCGATTTTTTCAAGAGACAGGCGAATGCTGTCCGATTTCGCGTCCTTGTGCTGCCTTTGCTCCGCCGGCGCGCGCGGCTGCGGCGACGAATCGGTCTCAGAAGAAGGAGCGGCTGGCTGGGCATCAGTTCCCTGCGCATCTCCTTCCATCCGGGAAGTCTCTTCTTCGTATAACGTATTTTGTGAAAGGCCTTCAGGAAGGGTATACTCTTCGTTAGCCGCCAAAGAGTTCAGTTTTTTGACATATTCAAGTATTTCAATAGAGTCGTCTTTGGTGCGCTGCACAAGACCAAGTCCCAATTTAATCAAATCCAGAGCCGCGAGGATTAGCTTCAGCGCGTTATCGGTCAAGCCTATGCGCTGTTCCCTCAGGGCGATAAAAACGCTTTCCAGAGCGTGGGTCAGCTCCTCAATACGCATAAACTCAAGCATGCGCGAAGTGCCCTTGAGGGTATGCAAGGCGCGCAGCAGGGTCTCCAGGTCATCCTCAACGGAAATTCCGTCCTTGACATCAAAGACAAGACTTTCAACCCTGGCAACGATTTCAATTCCTTCATCTATATATTTAACGATGTATTTATCCCTGTCTATTGCCATGATCCTTCCTTGGTAGTCATATTCAGGAAATCTTCCAGTTCTTCGATCATCAGTGTAAGCCCGCCGGCTGAAGCGCTGGCGACTTCGGTAGAATGGAGGAAACTGCTCAGCCCAGCGGAAATATCCGCGATGGCGATATTAATATGCTCCGTTGATTTTTGCTGCATCTGGGTGGATACGGTGATCATCTGCGCCTGATTCGCCGTTTTTTCCGCTCCGGAACGAATGTCGCAGAATATTTCTTCAAGCTCCCTTACAAGGCTGTTGCCCTCGTTGATCTTGTCCGCGCTCTCCTCGCCGGAAACAACCAGCGATGACGAAGAAATCTGTATTTCCTCAATCTGTTCGCGGATCCGTTTGGTCAGCTCCGCAATATCGTCGGCAAGATGGTTTACCTCACTTGCCACTACCGAAAAACGTTTTCCCTGCTCTCCGGCACTCGACGCCTCCAGAGCGGCGTTAAACGCAATGACTTTTGTCTGGTCAGTAATCATATTGATCGATTTCACGATTTCCCGGATTTTAACAATTTTATTGCCCAGCATGATTATTCCTGAGATTACTCCGTCATTTTTATCCTTGATGGCTTCCATCTGATTAACATTGCGCTCAAGAACCAAAAAACCGCGAATGACATCGCTTTCCATTTTGGAAGCGATGTCGGCGACGCTGCTGGTCTTTTCGGCAATCTCTCCCGCTATTTGAGCGTTCTCATTAATCGTACTTTCAATTTCCTGAACAGATGCCGCCTGGTTGTTCGCTGTAGAAAAAATTTCTTTTGACGACACAAATATTTCATCTGTGGATTTCTGAATTACCTTTGCCATACCGCGGGTTTGTTCCACTGTCTTTGAAGCAGCTTCGATTGTGGCTGTTTCGGAGTCAATCATTGTGTTAAAAAGCGAGAGGCGGCGCTTGCAGGCCGTACCTGTAACAAGCCCCGTCACCACCATGGCTATAACGCGAAAGAATTCATTAAAAACCGGAAAGCTTACTTTCACCGCCTCATTTCCGATGAGAAAAAAATACGGCAAATCAATATTCTTTCCGTTTACAACAACCGCCAGTAAATAGCAGAAGCCGGCAAAAAGACCAGAAAAATACGCGCAGAAAACACTGTACCTGAACGCGCCAACCATGATGAGAACAAGGAAGAAAAGAGCCCAGATGGAAAGATATGTAACAGCGGGGGCGATTTCCGGATAGGTGCAGCCAATCCAAATACTTCCCGTGTGTATTGTCATGTCAAGAATTACACTGATATATTTAAACGCGCGGGAAACACTGTTTTTTTTGCGCAGGTAGAAAAAAACAAAAACCGAATAGACAAAAAACAAACTGCAGCAAATATAAGCCTGGGGCGGAAAATAATTTTCCCCGTTCATTCCCCTCATCACCGAGACAATCGGAACACTGCTGAAAAAAATAACCGCAAGCACCAGACGGAACCTGGATATCAGCCTTTCGCCGTAAAATTCGCTTAATCTGATCTTCTCATTTATTTCGCTCTTGGTCATACATTATCCCTGTCTTCGCCTTTAATATTCAAAAGATCTCCCAGTTTCTCAATCATCTGCGCAAGTCCCCCGGCTGAAGCGGTGGCAGCTTCGGTAGAACGCAGGAAATTGCCAAGGCCGGCTGAAATATCAGCGACAGCAATATTTATCTGCTCCGTGGATTTCTGCTGCTGCTGGGTGGACACAGTAATCATCTGCGCCTGATTCGCGGTTACCTCCGCACCGGAGCGGATGTCGCGGAATATGTCCTCAAGCTCCCCAACAAGGCTGCTGCCCTCGTTGATCTTGCCCGCGCTCTCCTCGCCGGAAACAACCAGCGATGATGACGACTTTTCAATTTCCCTAATCTGATCGTGTATCTGTCTGGTAAGAGCGTCAATGTCATCGGCAAGACGGTTCACCTCGCTTGCCACTACAGAAAAACGTTTCCGCCTCTCACCGGCGCTCGCCGCCTCCAGAGCGGCGTTAAACGCAATGACCTTTGTCTGGTCGTTAATAACATTGATCGAATCCACTATTTCCCTTATTTGAGCAATCTTGCCGCCCAGCGCGATAATTCCGGAAATCACCCCATCGTTCTTTTCCCTGATTGCTTCCATCTGATTAACATTGCGCTCAAGAATCGAAAAACCATGAATAACATCTTCTTCCATTTTGGAGGCGATGGCGGCGACGCTGCCGGTCTTTTCGGCAATATCTCCCGCTATTTGAACGTTCTCGTTAATCGTACTCTCAATTTCCTGAACACTCGCCGCCTGGCTGTTCGCGGTTGAAAAAATTTCTTTTGACGATACAAATATTTCATCTGTGGATTTCTGAATTGTCTTTGCCATACTGCGGGTCTGTTCCACGGTTCTCGAAGCGGATTCCGCGGCTGAGCTCTCGGATTGAATCATTGTGTTAAAAAGCGAGAGGCGGCGTTTGCACGCTATGCCGGTAACCGCTCCACTTACAATCATGGCGATAATACGAAAGGATTCATTAAAAATGGGAAAGCTTAAATTTAGGGTTTCATTTTCGAAGACAAGAAAATACGGCAAATCCAATGCCTTTCTGTTTGCGATAATAACTATCAAGTAGCAAACGCTGGCGAAAACGCCGGAAAAATACGCGCAGAAAGCACTGTGCCGGAACGCGCCCAGCAATATCAGCACAGTGTAAAACAACGCCCATATGGAAAGATACGCGATAGGTGGATCCAGTTCCGGATAGGTACAGCCAATCCAAATGCTCGCGCTTATAATTGTCATGTCAAGAACAACGCAGGCATACTTAAAAGAAGGGGGAAGCGTTTTTCTACCCTGGAAATAAAAAAACAAAACAATAGAATAAAGAAGAAATACGCTGTTAGGAATAAAACCATAACTCGGAAACGGCTGGAGCCCTTCTATTTTTCTAAATACGGCAAAGAGAATCACGGTGAGTACATACAACAGCGCAATGATAAAACGGTATTTGTTTATAAACATCTCGCCGTTGTATTCATCAAGACTGATCTTTTCTTCGATTGCCTTATTATTGGTCATACAATCCCTTTGTCCAAACCATGCTCATCAGATCCGGCTTCAGCATTCAAGAGAACTTCCAGTTCCTCGATCATCTGCGTAAGCCCGCCGGCTGAAGCTGTCGCGACTTCCGTTGAACGCAGAAAACTGTTAAGTCCCGAAGCTATATCAGCAATGGCTATGTTAATTTGCTCAATGGACTTCTCCTGCTTTTTCGTTGACACCGTTATCGTCTGCGCCTGATTCGCCGTTATTTCAGCTCCTGAACGAATGTCTCGGAAGATGTCTTCAAGTTCCCTGACAAGATTATTGCCTTCCGAGATCTTGTCCGCACTCTCCTCGCTTGAAATAATCAGCGAGGATGACGAATTTTGTATTTCCCCAATCTGATCGCGGATCTGTTTGGTGAGCGCCGCGATGTCATCGGCAAGGCGGTTGACCTCGCTTGCCACCACCGAAAAGCGTTTCCCCCTGTCTCCGGCGCTCGCCGCCTCAAGAGCCGCGTTAAACGCAATGACCTTTGTCTGATCGGTAATGGTATTGATCGACTTGACGATCTCCCGGATTTTGACAATTTTGTTTCCAAGCGCGATAATTCCGGAGATAACCCTGTCGTTTTTCTTTTTGATGTCTTCCATCTGACTGACATTGCGCTCAAGAATCGAAAAACCATGAATGACATCGTCTTCCATTTTGGAAGCGATGTTTGCGACGCTGCCGGTTTTTTCGGCAATATCAACGGCAATTCGCGCGTTTTCACCCATTGTGCTTTCAATTTCCTGAACGCTTGCCGCCTGGTTATTGGCGGTTGAAAAAATGTTCTTTGATGAATTGAATATCTCATCGGTGGATCTCTGGATTTTCTTTGCCATGCTGCGTGTCTGTTCCACGGTTTTGGAAGCGGCGTCTGTGGCATAGCTTTCGGATTCAATCATGCTGTTAAAAAGCGCAAGACGGCGTTTGCTTGCCATACCGGTAACCCAGCCCGTTATTATCATTCCAAAAAATTTGAAGAGCTCATTATAAATCGGAAAGTCTATTTTGAAGGTTTCGCCGTCGAGCAAAAAATAATACTGCAAATCAAGCGCGTTCCAGTTTATGATAACAACGGCAAGGAAACAAACAGCGGCGAACAGGCCGGAAAAATACGCGCAGGGGATACTGTATCTGAACGCTCCCGCCAAAATAAGGATGCTGAAGAACAGCGCCCTGGAAGAAAGAAACGGAAGAGGCGGCGATACTTCCACATAAGTACAGCTAACCCAAATGCTGGCGCTCAGAATTGTCATGTCAAGAACAACACAAATATATTTAAACATATTGTGAAGTGCTTTTTTTCTGCGCACATAAAGGAACACAAAAAATGAGTACAATAAAAAGATACCGGTCACGATATGGGATCGCCAGGGTACAAATCCGCTGCCGTCCATAGATTTAAGCACCGAGATCCCCGTTGTGCTGACCGTATAAATAAGCGCAAGAGACAAGCGTACAATACTTATAAGTTTCTCGCCTTGATGTTCATCATCTTTGATTCGAGCGTTAATTTCGCTGGTAGTCATACATTCTCCTGCTCATCGTCACTTGTACGGTATTTTCCAAGAATCTCCTTCAACTCATGGGAAATCCTGTTAAGATTATCCGCGGTTGTCGAGGTCGAAGCGGTAGCGGTGACAAACTGTCTTACACCGGCGGAAATTTCCTTTAACGCCGAAAAAACCTGAGCGGTAGCCAGTTCCTGCTGCTTGCTCAGATTGGAGATCTGCTGCGAACGGGACGCCACATTTTGGGAAGCGTCCACAATATTCTGGAAGACATCCTTCTGCTCAACCATTCTGATATATCCTGAATTAATCACCTGAAAACCTGCGTCCGATTTCGATATAAGCACTCTGGAAGTATCCTGCAGTTCCGAGATTCTTTCCTTTATCTCAACAACCGATTCGACGACATTATCCGCGAAGCGCCGAATCTCCCCGGCAACCACCGCGAAGCGCAAGCCTGCTTCACCCGACGACGACGCTTCAAGAGTCGCGTTAAACGCTATCAGCTTGGTTTTATCCGCGATTGAATCAATGAGTCTCACCGACTCGTTAATGTGCGAAAGAACTTCCGTCAGATTTTTTATTTCGTCAACAATTTTCGCGTTCTGGTCGCGTATCTCGGCCATCATGAATTCGTTGGCGTTGTACAAATCGGCGCCGCGAAGACTCAATTCCTCGGTCATTGCGGCGAGCTCCGCCACTTCAACGGTTTTTTCCGTAACCTGCTCCGAAAGCTTGTTGTTGTTTTCCATTGTGCTGACAATTTCCGCCACGCTTGCGGATTGCGCGTTGGCTGTAGCCGCGATTTCCCTTGCCGAGGAGGAAAGATCGTACACCGAGGTTGAAATAATGGAAGCATCCCTGTTGAACAGCGCAAAATTTGTTTTTATTTTTTCAAGAAAAGCTCCCAGAGAAAGCAGCATTTCGCCGAATTCATCCCTTGTCATAACCTCAACATGTGTCGTCAAATCGTTTTCTTCCAGACTCTTGAAAACAACGCAGGCTGATTGTGTTGATCTGCGTATATCCGACGTAATGACAAAAACAATCGTAAAGGCCGCCAGTGCTGCAGCGAATGCAAGCGCCAGAGACAATACAAGATTTTGCTGGTTTTCCTGGATTCTCGCGGTTACCAGTGTTTCCAGCCGGTCAAGTGAAACTTCCTGCAGCCGGTAGGCGGCGTTGTTCGCGTTGGCGGCAGCTTCGTAAAGCACAGGAATGGCATGAATTTCAAAGTCCGGCGTATTGACAGCATAGTGCACTGCGTCAAAAAAATACAAGATGGCATTGTAACAGTTCTGAAGATAGGTCTCGAACATTTCCTGTATTCCCGCTCCCACATTCCTCATTCTGAGTGTTTCAGAAGCGTCTATGCTGTTCTTTATACGCGAATTATCGGAGAAGACAAGGAGCTCAAGGTGCCGGTCAAGTTCGGCTCTTCTCCTTTGGGTAAATTCACCGTTTTCCCAGGCTCTCAGCAAATTGCAGATCAGAACTATTCTTTCCTGCACCTGGGTCAGATCGTGAGCTGCCGCGGAAACCAAATAAAAATTTTCAATATCATTGCCGGTTACAAGCCCAGAAATATCTCCGATGTAAATAATTATTCTGTGCATATTGCTTATTAATTGCGCGTATGACCATAAAACCTCATCTCTTCTTCCGCCGCCGGAAACGATGCGCCAGCTGTCAAAGAGAGAGTCAGGCGTCACGAGGTAGGGTTCCATTCCAAAATGCTTCCCGTATTCGTCAGTAAACCCTTTAAGCAAATCAGCGGTATAGTACATCATGGATTCCATATCGCCGGGCGTCCTATCGACAGAAAGCCTGATAAATTGCGGAACGATTTGCATGAGCGACACAGCCGGGCGAAGAACGGTGATTCCATTCAATTCACGTTCATCCTTTCGTATTGCGTTCACAGAAAAAGAAATTATCGAATAAAGCATTATTCCAAGCGGCAAAAGAAAGATCATTGTACAAATGGTTAGCTTGGTTGTTATCTTCATATTTTTATCAGGCATACACGCTCCTTTTTATTTACAGGTTTGCCGGACTGTCGTTCAGCGTCTGCCGGCTCACGAGCCGCTGGTTTAAAAGCCGCTGGAAATAATCGGGAGAAAAACCGCCAAGGAAGCATTCATAATGCAGTCCTTTACCCAGCTCCATACTCTCACAGGCTTTTTTGATTCTGTATTCAAACCGAATTGCGTTTCCTTCTGCGGCAAGCGAAGCAATTCGATAAAACGCCGGCCAGAACGCCCTATCCTTTCTTGCCGCGTGCTCAAAAAAATTCTCCGCTACTTTCACGCTGCCCTGCATCAGATGGTACTCGCCCCGCAAAAACATGGCGCACGCTCCGGCATTGTGTTTCTCAAGGTACGACAATATCAAATCAGCGGAATTAAAATCCCGGACTTCCAAAAAATAAAACACGGAAGCCGCAAGCTCATGACCTTTCAGGGACGCGGCATCCCCGTCGTTCTGGGCGTGTCTTCCGTCCAGAATTATTCCAAGTGTTTTTTTTGCGGCTTGCTGTTTTTCCCCTGTTTCAAGAATTGCAGCTACCGCTTCGCAGTCTATCGTTACGAGTGACGACACTGCCGGCGGTTTCAAATGCGCAGAAACGGTATGAATGTGTTTTGCCGAATCCGACAAAATACCGCCGCGATCGCCCCGGAACTTGCTACCGTCCCGCTTTTCCGCATGAAAAGGAAAATCACTTATGGGAGAAACCGTTTCGCCGGCTTTCTGTAAAAATATTTTCTGAAAGAAAAAAGCATTGGATAAATACCGGCTGGCAAGAAGCGGATGCTTTATAGACGAGGTTTCCGAAACACCCAGAAAAAGCAATCCGTCATTATAAAGAGAGTCGGCGAGATCATTCACAACAATGAGACGGTTCCTCGAAGAAAAATATATAAGCGCGTTTCTGAAGAAAATAACATCGTACTGTTTTTTAAAACCTCGTAAAATATTATGAGGGAAGAAATTAATTTTTTTGCGTATTACATGGGAGACAATATACTCATTCCTGTCCGGAAGAAGGTATGTATCAATGATATGTTTCCAGGCGGCTCCGTCAGTGCGAAGCGCGTTAGCGGTATAACGCGCATTCTTCGCCGTTTCAATAGCTCCGGCGCTGATATCAAAGGCATCTATCTCAAAATCAAATGAAGGGCCGTTTTTGGCGTAATAATCAAGCAGCATGGCAAGACTGTACGCTTCGCAGCCTATTGAAGTTGCGGCGGAACAAACCTGTATGGGGCGCTTCAGTTTTGCCAGCTGCGGGAGGTAACTGACGAGCGAATCAAAATGCGCTCCTTCCCTGAAAAAATAAGTTTCGTTAACGGTCACTTTTTCCGAAATCCTGAAAATCTCCTCCCTTGAGCTGAGCATACGCTCAAAAGCCGCGGGGTTTTCAATAAAAGAAGTACCGCTGTTTTTTTCAAGACTTTCATTAAGTTTTTTCACGGCGTCGCCGGTTGCTTTAATACCGAGTATCTGCTCAATCCGGTAGTATAGAAACAGCAAGGCCGGACTTGAGAGCACTTCCGCGGGGATTTCAGCTGCCGGTTCCTGTCCGCACATTAAACGGTACTCCCTTTTATCAGTGACACCAGCTGCTCCGCGATTGCTCCCAGAGGCAGCACCATATCTACAAAGCCGCTTTCCGCGGCGGCCTGGGGCATACCGTAAATCATTGACGAAGCTTCGTCCTGGGCAATGGTTGTACCGCCTGCCTGTTTTACATAACGCGTTCCATCGGCGCCGTCGCAGCCCATACCGGTAAGCACGACCGACACCAGGGATTCTCCGTACAGTTCCGCGGCGCTTTTAAAAAGTATATCCGCCGCCGGTTTTTGATTGTTAACCGGCACTCCGTCGTCAAACAGAAAACCCGATTTCTCAAGCATCAAGTGCTTGTCGGTAGGCGCAACATAGAGACTCCCTCTTGAAGGAATTATCCATTCTTCGGCAAGATGCACATCAAGCGAAGTATATCCGTCAAGCCATTGAGCAAAGCCGCGATCGAATCCCGAAGAATTATGCTGAACCAATACGATAGGAACCGGGAAATCCCCCGGCAGCGCGGCGCATAACTGGCTGAGAGCTTTGGGACCTCCTGTTGACGCGGCAATTACAACGCAGTTGATGCGGTGCGGCGTGACAACCACCGTTGAAACCGTACCGCCGGCCGCGTGAGTCTTTCTCTTTATACTTGTTATATGCTTGAGGGTAGTCAAAATCTGATCCCTCTGAATCGCGTTCATTTTGGAAGTGAAAATATCCTTGGCGTAATACTCTATCGCGCCTTTGACAGTAGCCTCGTAAGCCATTTTCGCCGTGTAATGGGTACTGATGACGATAATGGCGCTATTCGTGGTTTTCTTTATTTCTTCTATGGCCTGGAGTCCGTTCATTACCGGCATTTCAATATCCATCGTGATCAGATCCGGCTGGAATTGCCGCGCCTGTTTCACTCCTTCAAGACCATTTTCCGCCTCGCCGACAATTTCAAAGGAACCGTCGTTTTCAAGAAAATCCCTGATAATTGAACGCACCAGCTGACTGTCATCCACTATTAATGTTTTTATCATGATGCTGTTTCCTTTTGGAATTTCTCGATCAACTGTTCCGGATTTAACACAAGAACAGGTTTGTCAGCAAGTTTAATGCCGCTGAACAGCGAAGAAAAAGGCGTGCCGTTTAACGCTTTCGGTACCGGATAGATTTCCGCATCGGGTATTTCGGTTTCGCGTTCAACCTCTGTACTCAATAGAACGATTTTACTTTTTTCGCTATTGATTTTTATACCATGCCGTATTTCCTCAGACGGAAGCTCAAACAGTTCGGGAAGAGAGATATAGGTATCTTCGTCCGCAGCCCTGCCGCAAACTACCTCGTCGCCGTCAAGCGGATTGTTTGCACTTTGCAGCGAAGTTCCCTGCGCATAAAGAGTCAGCGATGATATCGAACACATGGGAATCGCTATAGTAAAATTTCCGAAACTGCAAAGAAATACCCGCATCGCTCTCTCTGTGCTAAACTACCTCTGCCGAAATGCGGGTTAAAATGCGCTGTATATCAAGAACCAAAACATCGCTTCCGTTCCAGTTGAATGTCGCGGAGACCGCTTCCGCAACATCGTCCGAATCTGTTCCGCGTTCTATAATAACAAGTTTTTCCTGCGATACATCGGCAATGCCGCTTACATCGTCGATCAGAAACGCGAGGCGGTCTATTTCATCTTTTAAAACAAGCACTTTACAGCGGGTGCTTGGGGTCTTGAAAAGCAGAAGACCAATATCAAACAGCGCGTAGGGAACAGAGTAGCGGTTAATGACACCCAATACATACGAAGGCACAAGCGGTATCGGATAAACTGTTTCAAACAGCGCGATTTCACCGATGATCCGCGAAGGGAAAGTGTATAAACGGCCCAGAATGGAAAAAATCAAGTATTTTTCATCGTTTGCGCTTTTCCGCTCTTCCGCGCTTTCATCATCTCCGTTGACCTGGCTGCCATCGAAATACTCTGCGCTTCCTGACATAACTCCTCCGGGTTGCGTTATTATATAATAATTTCTGGATAAAATCAGAGCAGGGACGCAGCTTTTTCATAACCTGCTGCCCGTCAAAATGAGACTCTCAGTATTAAGCTATATCTCCATGGTCAGATCGTCAGGACCGCTTCCCATGTCATATTTATCCAGGATCTTTTGCTGCAACTCTGCCCGGAATTCAGGATAAATCGGATGCGCAACATCCTTATACTCCCCTGCCCGGGTTTTCCTGCTTGGCATAGCTATAAAGACTCCGTTCTTTCCCTCAATGATTTTTACATTATGAATCACAAAGCAGTTGTCAAATGTGACTGTAACATAAGCTTTAAGCTTTCCCTCACCTGCCACTTTGCGAACACGAACGTCTGTAATCTCCATGGCCGTATCTCCTTTGCAGTTCCAGTAATCCGGTACCACTATTCTACAACCGGAATTGCCCGATGCGCAAGGAAAAACGTCAGCTTTGCAAAAGTTCCTGACCTGGTAAAATCCAGAACCGCCTCTTCCGCCGCTTTTTTTGCTTTAAAAACGCCGAAACAGCAGCTTCCCGATCCTGAAAGACTGGCAAAAGAAGCGCCCTTTTCCTTAAGCAAATCCAATAGGGATTGGATGGCATCAGGGAAAACAGGTAAAAAATCGTTATAAAACGGCCATGTTTCCGGCTCCTTTGCCAACGCCTTAATTAACCCTTCAGCATTATTGGGAGAAAAACGCATTTCAGAGCCGAATGATGCCCTTAGCTCGTCAAGAAGCCGAAAAGCCCCGGACGTATCGCTTGAAAAAGCCGGTTTTACCAAAACCACCCATAAATTTTCAAGCGTTTTAACCGGCTTGACCAATTCCCCACGGCCGCTGACAAAAGCAGCCCCTCCACTGAGGAAAAAAGATACATCACTGCCCAAAACGGCAGCCATCTCCCCGAGTTCCTCCTCCGAAAGCGGAGAACCGGCAAGGTAATTCAATGCCAGAAGACTGGAAGCGGCATCGGAGGAACCTCCTCCAAGACCTGCCCCGGGAGGGATGCGCTTGCAAAGGCGTATATTCAGAGCGGATTCCATGCCGGTTCTTTCCCGAAACAGGGAGACCGCTTTCATAACCAGGTTATTTTTATCAGATAACGGAACTCCGGAAACTTCGCCCTGCGGCATTTCCCAGTCCGTTTCAAGCCTGCATTCCCCGGGATTTCCGGAACATTCAAAGCGGAGAGTATCGGCCAACGATAAAGAAACAAACAGGCTTTCAATGTCATGAAAACCGTCCGGGCGTTTTTCACCCACCTTTAGATGCAGGTTTATCTTGCAGGGAGCCTCAATAACGCAAACGCCGGCCGGCAAATTCTTCATAAAACAATGGTAACAATACGATATTTATGACGCAAGCTTTTTGAGAAAAACCAGTTGACATATTTATAATCTGTCCTTAATGTTTCAAGAGAGAATCGACAATTTATTCAATCTATGGAGAATACTATGATTCTGGATGAAACCATGAATGAACCGGACACCAATCTGTCGTGTGTTGGTCCGCAGCTTGCCCTGATGAATATTTGGAATAATTATTACCCAGACGGGCAGAATGAGAATCTTCCCTTCCTTCTTTTTGATGATGACGACGGTGAAGATGAAGATATGAATGACGAAGAAGGCTTCAACGATATTGACGATGACTTCGATGACGAAGACGACTTCGACGATGATTTCGACGATGACGAGGACGACTTTGATGAGGAAGAAGACGACTTTGATTATGAAGAAGACGTAGACTACGACGATTTTGACGAATGATTAAAGATTACCGGAGCTGAGTTCCACAATCTTTCCAGTTCAAAGAAGCCGCGGACTCTGGTTGTCATCAGGTGTATGACTATGCTTCCCAGATCCAGCAGACACCATTCATCGTCTTTTTCCGGCTTTCTGGAGCGGTGGAGGATTTCGAGGTCGTTTTCCCGGACGAAATTCTTTATGTGCCGTTCCAGACCGGAAAGATGGGTATTACTTGAAACCGAGGCAATGACAAAGAAATCCGTCCAGAAGTTGAGAGGCCTCATGTCCATTACAACCACATCAATGCCGTTATGACCATCAAGAAGTTTCCCCAGCTCAACAGCTTTTTCAAAAAACATGTCACTGTTCTGCAAATCGGTATTACTGTGTAACGTATCGTCCATTAAAGTCCCTTCCAATTATGATGGTAAGATCTGCCGTATAATTAACACTCTGAATATTAAAACCGGATTCCGTCTCGCTGATTACAGGAGTATCGCCGCGGATATTATCACACCGTATGACGTTTCCCAAAGCCCTGGCAGCATCCTCGAAATCCAGGCGATAGACAATCTCTGTCTTTTCGTGGGTGTTACTGTCTGCGTTACCAATAGCCACAATATCGTATCCGAACCCCCGGAAGAGTTCTGCGGTACGTCCAGCAAGGCCTGTTACCGCTGTCCCGTTCATAACCTCTACGGTAAAAACCCTGTCACCCTGCGGGCCTTCCATAGGACGTATCAGACCCGCGGCAGTCTGACGCATAATTTCCTTGATCAGGCTTCCGTCCCAATGGGGAAAAAGAAGTTCCTGCCCCGAAACCTCCCGGACATTCCCGCCCACCGACTGGATACTGACTCTGTCCGTGTCAATTCCGGCAAACTCCTCAAAAAGCCTGGCTTGCACTCTTTGAGTTGCTCCTGTTTTAACCAGCGAATGAAAAAGACGGGCGTTTTGAGGATTCTTCAGATATTGGTTTTGTTCCCCAAGGCGCTTTATAAAGCTCATAAAAAACCGATGCCGCCGGAAATTTACCATTTCACTGTTTTCTTCAGGCAGCTCATAAGTGACATAAGCTTTGGCCTTGTCTCCGTCCAGGTAATTAACTCCGGAAGGGAACAATATGTATCCGTCATGGTATTCCTCTACTGGAGACGGGATGAAAAGTTCCACCCCCTCAATCAGATCCGTTACCTTGCCAAGGTTCTCGTGTGTAATGACAACGGAAAAGGGAATCTCCAATCCCAAAAGTTTCTCGATTTCATCGACGTAAGGCGCGACTCTTCTCGGATCGTACAGCGAGTCTATCCTGTCAACACGGTTAAAGCGCTGTATAATCAATCCAAGTGAGCCGGGAATGTCAATTACCGCCGCACGTTTTGTGGGTGAATAATACATAAGCAAATACGAGCAAAGGGGCCTGACATGAAATTCATCATCCATCCCGTAGTCAACATTTTCGATAATAAAAAGCGCGCTGATTACCTTGTCTCCTCCAAGGGACTCAAGTCTTGGATCAGGGCCAAGGGAAGATACAGTAAATAAAATACCTGCGACAAGCAGTATCACGATAAGAAAAAGCAATAGGGCACTGGCGTCAAATTTTCCCTTCCTCATGACTCATTCCTTTTCTGCATCGCGACAAGCAGCCTCCTTGTTCCGTAGGAAATATCCACTTGTTTGGATTTCAGGAATGACACAGCCTCTTTCAAAACCGCCCGAAAGAGAGCGTCAAGATCGCTGTTTCGGCTCATTTTTCTTAAAGCGGGATCCACATCGTGCCGGGATATTTCAATTTTATCAGCCACATAAATCACTTTCGCAAGGGCATTCATATCCCAATTACCTGTTGTGTGATACCTCACCGCGTCAAGAACTTCTTTGTCGGTGACGCCGTATTTCCTTGCCAGAACAACAGCGCCTGCTCTGCCATGAAGGAGACCGGATTTATGTCTTTCCAGTTTCGATATACTTCCACCGTCTTTTTGTGCCAGGCGTATAAGTTCGCTCTTATCCATAGCTTTGCAAATGTCATGGCTAATTCCGGCCAGGTAGCCTTTTTGACAATCAAGACCAAAGCGGCGGCAGAGATCCCACGCAAGGAGGGCGGTATTTCTGGAATGAGAAAATTTTTCAAAACTAAGAATTGCGCGAACCTCATTTTCAAGGCGTACAATGGTTCCAGTGAGATCGATATTATCGCTTACTGTATCGTCAAGGATCGTTTCGCCGTCAGGACTCGCGGGTAGGCCGTAAAGCCGCTTTTCTTTAATGAGGTGGCGGGCCCCGGCCGGAACAAGATAACGCCAGTTTTCGTTTCGTCCTATCTTTTCTCTGATCTGGCTGGACGAAATGCTCATAATCTCATTAGCAAGATTTATGTGCGGATAAGGGAAATTCCCTGTTACACAACCTTCTGAAGTGCCGGACAACCTTCTGGCTATAATAACATCCGCAAGACTCGCGATTTCTTCAGGACTATGCCATTGATCAAAAGTGGAAACAAGATCATCTCCAATGATCAATCCTGGCTTTCCGTCAGGTTTATAACGTTCAATAATGTCTTTAAGCGTATCAATTGTATAGGAAACCCCTTCCCTGCGTATTTCGCAATCGTCAATGGTCAGCCTGGGATCACCGGCGATAGAAGAGGCCAGCATTTCAAGGCGATCCCTTGATGTGGCGTTTTCGACCCCGGCCTTGAACGGAGATTGGAACGCCGGAATGAGAATGATCCGGTCATAAGCCAGAGCGCAGAGCGCCGCATCCGCCAAAAAGAGATGGCCTACGTGAACGGGATCAAAACTCCCCCCCAGAATGGCAAGCTTCACTGCTCATGCTCCCCAATCAAAACACCCAAAAGCGCCGCGAGTTCCTTTATTCCCTCTCCCGAAAAGACAGATATTCCCAAAACCTTTTCTCCCTGGTATTTCTCCTTCAGTTCCAAAAGCCTTTCCTGGGTGTTATCCAGGTCAAGTTTTGTTCCAATTATGATCCGCCTCTTTGCAGTCAGATCCGGAGAAAAAGCCTCCAACTCCCTGTAGAGTATATCAAAGGCCTCCAGGTAATTATTATCACCCAGGTCTATGAGAAAAACCAGAGCCGCTGTTCGGGAAATATGCTTCAGGAAGCGGGTTCCAAGTCCATGACCCATAGAAGCGCCCTCAATAAGGCCGGGTATATCCGCGATGATTATGTCTCTGCTGTCGCTTTCTGAGCCCAGTGTAAGGACTCCCAGATTGGGGATTTTGGTCGTAAACGGGTAAGGCGCAATTCGCGGTCGGGCATTGGTAAACTTGTCAAGAAGCGAGGACTTTCCAGCGTTCGGGAAACCAACCAACCCTATATCCGCCAAAACCTGGATTTCGACCAAGAGGCGGCGCCTTTCACCATCTTTCCCCGGAAGCGCTTTTCTTGGTGCCTGGTTTATCGAAGACTTGAAATGGATATTTCCCCATCCGCCGTTCCCCCCTTTCAGAAAGAGGAAATCGTTTTCATCCTGACCGAAATCCCGGATCATTTCACCGGTTTCCGCATCTTTGATTATGGAGCCCGGCGGCAAAGGGATAAACACATCATCCCCGTTTTTACCGTAGCGGCCCCAATTCTCGCCGTCATGTCCATTTCCGGCCTTATAATTCTGTTTATATCGCAGATGGGAAAGCGTGCGCAGATTTCTTCTGACCTGGAATATCACATCCCCGCCGCGGCCGCCATCGCCTCCTGACGGCCCGCCCTTGGGAATGTACTTTTCTCGACGGAACGCCACACAGCCGTTCCCGCCGTTACCCGAGCATACTTCAATGACCGCTTCATCCGCAAATTTCTGCATAAAATCACAATTTTTTTGTTTTATACAAGGTCAACTGCAGATTCAGCAACAAATTAATTAGTGCGCCGCCGGAACCACAGTGGCCATTTTACGGCCGCGGCGCTGAACAAAGGAAACTGTTCCGTCCGCAAGGGCAAAAAGGGTATAGTCGCCGCCGCAGCCAACGTTGGTTCCCGGATGTATATGAGTTCCCCGCTGGCGTACAATGATGGTACCTGCCTTCACTACGCCGCCGCTAAAAACCTTGATACCCAAATAATGAGGATTCGAATCCCGTCCGTTTTTTGCTCCGCTTCCGCCTCTTTTGCGCGCCATATCAATTCCGCTCCTCTAAATCTTTAATATTCACTTTGCAGTAATCGGGGAATTCCTCTGAAACAGAAAGCAGGCCTTCTATGAGGAAGGCTCCCGCAGCGGCCAGGAATTCCCTGCCCTCGGGAGTACAATCCGCTTCAAAACTAAAATCGCCCTGTTCCGGAATTCTGCCCCGGATGGTTATGTCCTTTCTCCCGGAAAAAACCCTTATAGCCGTTCTGGTAAGCACCGAAACCGCGGCGCAAACAATGTCATTGCCCTTCCTGCCGGCTCCGGCATGGCCGCTTACCCGGCAGGACTTGAGCAGCCCTCCA
>Ga0209755_10003127_pt1 | contig 21206 bp, 30 predicted proteins | sample TergutCo191P1_FD_187301 | JGI IMG/M metagenome (GOLD analysis project Ga0209755, IMG submission 187301) | Cornitermes sp. P1 segment gut microbial communities from Petit-Saut dam, French Guiana - Co191P1 (SPAdes) (version 2) | ecosystem: Host-associated > Arthropoda: Insects > Digestive system...
GAAGGCAGATTAGCTAATGACAATGTTTGCGTGTTGCTTCCAGTCTCACTTTCAACTGCTGAAAATAAAGGGTCGTTTAAAGTTGACAGTTTTATAAATTAAAGGTATATTTAATTCAGGTTATGACGGAGCCTATAAACTATAAGGGATAGTCATAAACCTATGAAAGTATCTATACCGTTAAATTCTTCTCTCTGTACCGATTCACATCCTAATGTTATTAAAAACCCTGAGAGCGACAGAAACCTTTTTAAAAAAAACCAGTCTTACTTATACAATAACCATTTAACTAACGCAAAAAAGAAAGTAGTCGATACGGATAATTACATCACAACAAATGGAGATGAATTAAAAATAATTGAAGGGTCTTTAACTACCCAAATTAGTCATAATAATCGGTTAATAGCAAGCGTGAATTCATTGGGAATTGAAGATACGATATTTCTAGACGTGGACGATGCTGTTATTTTTGAAGATAATCTTTACACTGTAAAAAAAACAGTAGAAGGATATACTGTTGAAACGACACATTTAGTAACTAAAATAAAAACAGAAACAATTATAAATCAAGATATAAATGGTAGATTACTTATTAATTTAGTAAGAGATGTTAGGTTTATTAGAAATACAAATAAAGTTATAGCAAGATTAACAGATAGCATTATTATAAATGGTAAACCTTATAACGATCCTGATATGGTTAGTTATTTAACATTCTTTGCAGGTGAATTTATAGCAGTAGAAGAAAACGGCAATATTTATTTTGGTTATAATAATCCAGCTGGCGTGACTAGTGATGCACCAACAGAAACCATTACAATTAATATTAACAGTAATGCAAATTCTTGGATATTGATAAATAATATTAATTTTGATCAACAGGTTGGTTATAATATAAATATAAATATTGCTGATAATATACAAATAGGTCAATTAGATTTAATTACAGGTATCATTAATCCTGGGAAACATATAATTAATTTATCACTTGGCAACAATTCAATAATAAGCGGACATGGCGGAAATGGAGCAGGTTTTTATTATTTTCCTCAAACAGGTTTAGTATTTGGTAATGGTCAAGATGGAGGATCGGCAATAAGGGTAGCTAGTTTTATTTTTATAACTGGTAATGGTACTATCCAAGGCGGCGGCGGTGGAGGCGGCGGAGGATTTTATTCAAGAGTACAAAATTTAGCACACGCGTCAGGCGGTGGTGGCGCGGGTATACCTGCCGGAAACGGAGGCATAATAACAATATCTGGAACAAATAACAGCGCTATCAATCAAGGCAGTAGTGGAAGTGTAAATAATGGAGGTCAAGGCGGCAATGCAGGAGTCGTTAATTATTCTAATCTAAAGGCTGGCAGCGGAGGCAATCCCGGCGAAAATGGATATTATGAAAATATTATAAATGGCGCTTTTTCAAATTTTGACGGTACTAGTACAAGGTTAAATAATGGATTAGCAGGTAACGCTATAGAAGTTAACAATCCTGCTAAATGTACAGTAGCGCCTAGCGTTACTATTAAGGGGAATATTGTATATTTATGAACGGTAAATTCTTTTGTATTAATATAAATGATCAGATTGATACTATAGAGGGTAAATATCTATGTCCTTTAAATGGAAAATGGGTATTAACAAAAGAGCCTACTAAAAATACATATACTGTACCCGGATCTGTTAACGAATGGAATGTTATTTATAATCTTTACACTAAGACTTGGTCAAGCGTTCCAATTAAGAACGTTCCGTCAACAAGTATTACAACAATAGAAATATCAGAATCCAATATAATCGGATCTTTTGTCGATTATATTGCAAGATATAAAAATACATCACAATCATATTATTTTAGAGACAGGAATATAGATGGGGTCTTTGAGACTACAGATTATTCCAGAAAAAATCCAAGTTCTAAAAGTATAATAGGAGGTTTTGACAATAACGAACAATATCTAGCCTTGTTTAATAATTCTATAATGCTTTATGAAAATATTAGAATGTTAATAAATGGAAATTCTGTTGTAGGTTATGGTTACACTATATCAAATAATAGAATAGGTGTTATTATAATACCGAACGATTTAACGGATGATTATTTTGCTCATTTTTACGAACACAATCAAAAACAATATATTATAACAAAAAACTCGATGGGGTATGTTAGAATTACTATACTATCGAGAAATGTACCAGCAAGGATCGAGAGAATAGCGCAATATATACATAAAATAAACACGATAGATGTTAACAATTTATTAATAGAGAGAAGTGAAAGGATAACAGTTGAACCCGGTTCTTTAGATTGGAATAATAAATTTGAAATACTTAATAAAATTATAAGTACATCAGCACAGACAGAAACAACTTATCATATAAACAGCGCTTACAATCCATTTTATGAAAGCACCGATAAAAGATCATGTTCTATGATAATAAGTTCCACTAACATAACTTTATACGGAAGCTTGTATTCAGGTTTAGAAAGTTTTGAATTAGATTTTAAAAATACATGGTTAGGAGATGAGAGCTTAGAAGTATGCTATGGAATAACATCACCAGCTAAATATAAATACTCTATAATTAATAATCAAAAAATATTTTTTAGCAGATTTACAGATTTTGATTTTCCTAATGGTGTATTACAGCCATTCCCGATGGGTACAAAATGGAACATCCACAATGAAGTAAAAGCAGTGGGAGAAATGGGACAGGGTTATTTAGCATGGGGTAATACTCTGGGGAATATTACCTTAGAAATATTTGATGTATTTAACATTGTTTATTTTGGTCAGGATGCTTTTAATCTTTATGGAACACAATATATTTTTGATGGAGATTATATATATTTAGAAAGTGAAAGGATAGCCATGGCGTTCGGTTATAAGTTTATTGGTTGTGATAATAAATTAGCGTACTTTTACAGCGAATGGGACAAATCAATTTATTCATTTAACGGTTCTAGAGACCTTATAAAAATTATTAATCTCTCGAACAAAAAACCAGTTAAAATCGGAAGATACGATGGATATTCAGGAGAAATGATTTTGTTAACCGAAAACGAAATATTAAAAAACAGAGAAGGTGTAATAATGAATTACCCTTATGTTTCAAGTAATAATCTAACAGGAGTAATAACGCCAACAAAAAAAGGCTCATTCATAGAATTAATAGATAAAAGCAAATTATTGCTATCACCTAATAACGAAGAACTGGAAGAATTTGAAATTATTACAGAATATATGGGAATTGACGGATCTACGATATGTGATTATGAGAGATTTGATATAAGATTTTATTCTCCTGATAAAAAGCCTGTAATGTTTAATGTAGAAATGCAGACCATTAATCAAGACACAAAAGAAAGCGAACAAAAACAGATAGAAATAAAAGGGACATGGTCACAGGACGGGTATAGAACAGTAAGATTGACGCCGCAGTATAAAAAAGGAACCGGGCTTTCATTAAAAATTAACAGTAAGGATGAGATTTTTATTACCGGTATAGAATTAACTTATAATCCTGTTGGAAGAACTTCTAACGGCCAAGAGGACGGTTTTTAATGATACTTGTGACAACAGGATCGGTAGAAGAGATTAATAGAGCACTACTTAATTTACAAAAAATAGTTAATCAACAGACAGAAACATTAAACATTATAATCGAGCGCTTAGAACAATTGGAGAGACGGATTGAAACGACAAATAATTGATTTTACTGAATTAAAAGCTTATTGCGATATTTTCAATGAGGCTGGGCACAAAGGTTTTAAAGAGCCGATTAACCCATTTATATGGTGGAACCATAAATGGGCTGGGAAAATAGATAACGCAGTTCATGTTTATACCGACGAAGGGTTAATAGTCATATTAGAACTTGAGAGCCAAAATAGTTTTGATGTAAAGAATATGCAGATTTTTACATTATGTCCACAGGTAAATATATTAAAAAAAGTGCTTGACATCACTAAGTCTTATGGTATAGTAAAGTATAATTCCGATAAAAGAAATCGGTATAAAAACATTACGTTGAAATTAGGCGGGAGCCTTGACGGAATTTCAACCAATGGCAAAAGCTTATATTTTGCCAAAGGGGAGAATTCATGGGTCAGGCTTTACGGGCAGCCATAGCAGCGTTTAAAAAAGCAAAACACGAAGAAAAAGAAAAATCTCGTCTTCTCAGGACGGATCTAGACTATCATTATTTACAAAAAATGCTTAATTCTCTTGACGAAAATCCTAACAAATTAATGATCTCTATCAGACTTAAAGATGGGACTGTTATTGAACTAAAAAGACAAGAAACCACGCATGGCGCGCGCCGGGATCCTTATGTGCAAAGGATAGAAGAATGATATCAAGAAGAGCCTCGGAAATAATCAGATTAGCCTTGACGATGTCACAGATAAATAATACGGATGCTCTGTCATATCGAGATAAAATCGATATGCTTAATCAATCTTATATCAGGCTTTACACCGATTTGAATAATTCAGGCGAGCTTTATTATTCAAAAGACGCAGAGATTGATCCAATCGAGGCTGTAAACGGTAGTAATAGAAATTTTAAACTTCCTATAGATTTTTGGAAATTATTAGAAATTGGACATATTTCTTTAGGTCGTTTTACACCTATCTTAAGGGCTCCTAATTCAGGCAGCTTCACAGGGTATAAGATTATAAATAACGAATTACATTTAACTACTTGCTTTTCAGATCTCGCGATTAAGTATATTCCCCAGCCTCAAAAAATAACCTTCCCAAAATTAGGATATAAACTACCAGGGAACTTTAATCAAGCGGCTTACGATTCAATTAACGATGTTATAGTCTTAGGAACAGCCGGAAACATCACATTAATTGACAGAAAAAATAATAACAATTTGAACACAAAAATAGTAGTTATGATTGACGATGGAACAGGGAACGTTACCGAATCGCAAATTCCTTTTATTTTAGCAATCTCGGCAGGAATAATTTATATAGTAACAGCCGCAGAAATAAGATGTTTTGATTACGAATTAAACCTTATTGATACTCTTATAGGTAATTTTGAATTATACGCTCATTCTATCGGGTGGGAAGAGGGAATTATAATAATTCAAGACGGTATTATAAAAAAATATATTTTAGGTAACGAACCTATTGAATCATCCGATTACTGGAACTTTATGAACGGCAAAATAACAAAAACAGATAATGTATTTATATATTCTGATAACTTAGAAACAAGAGATATATCAGAATTTTTCTTAGAAGCCGATTCTTTTGTTATTTCCGATCCTTTTATTTATATTAACAAGAGCGGTTTAGTAAAAGTTTACGATAATTTTGAACCTACTGATTTTGCTGTATCGACAGTAGGACAGGGCAGCAGAAAAGGGGTTGTTTTAGCGGCAGAAACAAATAATGAAACGGGATACGGAGTAATATTTAAAGATTTTTATTCAGGACTTAATATGACAGGTTTTGCATCGGACACTTTAATGAATTATCCACAGAATTTATTCTTTGACTGGATTACTGTCGACTTGGCGATTAAATTCAGAATGGCTTTAGATATTCCCACTAATGAATTACCTGCCCTACAGGCGGATTATTGGGATATTTTAAAATCAAATATAAGTAGGGACGCTTTCCAATCGCAAAGAATTGGAAACGCTTACGCGTAGGAGGAATAATGGGAAACACAGAGACTAGTGGTAATAAAAGCGCCTTAGCAAATGCCAATAAAGCATGGGAAACTTATAACACAGATTATGGTAATTGGAAAAATCAATATGATAATTATCGATCCCAGGCAGATCAATATAATCAAAGACTTGATCAAGCAGGCAAACAAGCGCAAAACGCATGGGCGCAAGATTTTGGAGGCAGCGCCGCAGAGTATCAGCAAAAAGCAAATCAACAAGGTATACAACAGGCAAATCAACAATTAGCGCAGCAGGCGGCCGGAGCGCAGGCACAATCTCAAGCGGCAGGAAGGCAGGCGGGCTTAAGTAAAGGACAGGCGGCCATGAATGCCGCTAACGCTGTAAACCAGACATACCAAAATAATTATGGTAACGCTGTGCAGCAAGGTATGCAAAATTATGGTAACGCTGTTGGAATGAATCAACAGAATTTTCAAAACCAACAAGCTAATTTACAAGCCATGCAAGGTAACGCACAGAACCGAATGCAAGGCGCTCAACAGGGAATGGGTAACGCTCAACAAATGCAAGCGAGCGCAATGGGTACACAGGCAGGAGTTGGCGCAAATCAAACAAGCGAATGGGATAGAAATATGGGTGTGGTATCAGGTGTAGGCGGAGCTGTATCAGGTTTTGGATCAATGCTTGGCTCTGATAAAAATATTAAAAAGAATATCAGTCAAACAGACTGGGAGAATAACTTTTTAAGTCGTTTAGCGGCTTTAGGAGGGGAATAATATGTCGGCAGGCATGGGCATACAAGTCGTAGGAAACAACATAAGGGATCAATTTAATAAAATGAAAACCCGACAAGGCGGTGGAATGGAAGCGACGGGACCGGAATTCAGACCTGTACAAGGTGATGCACCCGAACAGACATCTCATCAAAATAGCGGTTTTTTAGATACAGTGTCGGGTAATATCAACATGGATGATATTAAGAATATGGCAAAAAATAATCAGGATGCACAAGGCGCAGCAAAGGGCGCGCAGGCGGCCGGAGCAGCACAAGGCGCGGGAGCGGCCGCGGCAGCGTCAGACGAAAGGATCAAAGAACCTACTAACACCACAGACATGATTTCTGAGGTCGCTCAGATGATTAACAATTACACCTATCATTATAAACCAGGCGTAGGCGAGGATCCCAGTGTCGAATATTCTGGTCCTATGGCTCAAGAGCTTTTACAGGTAGACGGTTATAGATCGTGTGTCTTTGAAGACAATGGTATTTTAAAAGTAGACACCGGGCGATTAGCTTTAGTTAACGCAGGTATGATAGCGGATCTTTCAAAACGTCTTTTGATGTTGGAAGAATTTGTTAAGGCAGTAGTGGGTAGTTTTCAAGAACTCATGCCGGATGTAAGTTAAGGAATTATTTATGCCAAGATGGGAAACTTGTGTAGAAAAAGATGGCACTACATATTGTTGGGATGATGATTTAAAACAATATGTTGCTTTTAATTTAGTGCAAAAAACATGCACATTAGTTCCTGTGGATGTTGCAAATAAAATAACAGCACTGATTGCGGCAAAGAATAAAAAGGAAAATTAATATGCCTGATTTTATTAAACACATAGAAGATTGCAAAATTATCGATGGTCAATTGTATTGTTGGGATGAGGTTGATGGCAGATTAGTTATATGTGATGTAATACCAACCGACAAACCAGTACAAAAAGAACAGGCTAAAAAGTTTTTTAAGGATAAGGAGTAGACAATGTCAATAAAATGTAAAGTGTACGGATCAAAATTGTATTGCTATGACAAGGATACTAAAAAAGTAAAAGTATATTTAGCACAAGATTTTGATATAGACGAATGTCCAAAAAGTGTAATTCAAAACTTTATGGCAGATGAATACGATGCAGAAATAATATTTAATACTGATAAGGAGAATTAAGATGGGAGACGTAAAGCAGTTTAAAGCTATAGAAGATAATTGTGTATATTTTTATGATACAAAAGTAAGTAAGTATAGGAAAATATGCGATCTTGATTCTTTTGGTGATTTGCCTTTGAGTGTTAAAAAACAAATAAAAGCAGCCAAAGACGAAGCAGCAGAAATAATACAAATTCCCACAGAATAATATTAAGGAGTAAGAACAATGAGTGATTATGTAAAGAGCGCAAGAAAGGAACAAGAGAGACGTACACAGGCAGCGCAAGGAGTACGGCAAACAGCACAGACAACGCAAGCGCAATCCGCATGGGACACATGGCAATTTCCAACAATTCAAATAGGTGATGAGAGATTACCAGCCCATGCGAGAAATGATCAAACAACCATCGATAAGATAAACGATGGTATGCAAAGACAATACAACAGTATGAAATCGGGTGCAGGCAGCGGCGCGCCGAGAGGAACTAATAGAGCTATTCCAGAACCACAAAGCTGGTATGATAATGCTCTGAAAACTTATATGCAAGTACCGGGTAATTCCGTATCGGTTGCAGATAAAAGTTATCCTGAACTTGCTGATATCGTTCTTGACGCAAATGACGATCCAGAGATTGAAGATATAAAAACTCCTCAAATACAAGGTGGCAATTTTAATGCGCCAGAAGGATTAAATATTTTAGATGGATACAAAGGTGAAAAAAAAGATACAACTGTTAAAAATTCTATTCCCGGATGGTGGGATTATTTAAAGCAAACAAAAGGCGGATATATAGGTGCTTTAGCAAGTGTAGTTGGGGGAGGCTTGCAAGGTTTAGGAAACGCAACCATGGGATTCGCACACGGGGCAAGCTTGGGAAAAACAGCCGCGCCAAAACAAGTAGAGGGTGATCCCTTTGGATTGCAAGGTTATGGAAAATTACAACACGACGCAATTCAAGATCAACAGGGAATAGAAGCTAAACAAGCAGAGGCAAATCTTGAAATAAACAAAATGATTGATCAATTACCTATTGAACAGCATCAAAATATGCATGCATTAAATGCACAATTAACAACACTGAGGGATGCCGGAAGAATAAATGCAGAAACTCAAAAAGAAATTATCAAAGCAACTATTGAAGGTGATTTTAAACGTATTGAAAAAATGGCAGGTGTTAAAATGGCAACGGCTATAAAAGCCGGATTTACAATGAGACCAATGGAAACCATAACAGCAGCGGCAAATACAGTGGGTACAATAGTTGGAGGCACGTCAGACGCTAATGCAAAAACTGATATTAAAAAAGTGTCTTACATTAAACCTAATAAAAGAAAAGATATATCAAGAGGCAAGAAACTTGACAGATTAGCAAAATGGAAGTAAAATAATATTAAAGGAGCCGAATTATGAAAAAAATATTTATTTTTATTTATATTATTTTACTCATTGGATGTGCGTCAGTATCGGGTAATATTCCAAATGGCGTGAAAAATAAAGATGTTTATATCGAAATTAGGCACGAATATTCAAAATGGGCACTCGAAAACACTCCATACAAAGATTATTCATCAGTTGTAAACGCTGTTAATATTAAGACATCAGCAAATGTCATGACAGGTCTAGGCAATAGTTTGTCAGCAGGAGCATACGGCGGATCAGGAGGCAAGTACGGAGCAATAAACAATCAACAAATAGACTGGAATGATACAAACCAATTAAAAAGTGTATTAAATTCAATTTCAGATGATGCAAAATTAATATATGATAAATATCTACAAAATAATAGAAATTTAAATCCTAATGATTTCGTACATTACGTAATAAAAAATGGATTATGGAATTATATAGAGGAAGAAATATTCATTGAATCATTAAATCAATTATTAAAATATTCGTTGTCAAATGATATTAGTGATATTGAAGGAGCTATAAAAAATAGATTAAATATTAAAATTAATTTATCGGAAACTAACTGGAGATTAAATACCCAATTATCAGAAGATGTTAAAAACATAATGAATAAAAACAATACAATTTATTCAATGACAACTTACATAGAAGGTAAAACAAGATATGTAATTATTAATAGGCAATCTGGGAACAATTATTATTTTAGTCTTTATACTATGAATTTATATAATTAAATAATCTTAAATAAGTGGAGGAGGAAAATAATGTATTATGATACCAATAGCAATACAAATAGCAATATTGAAATTTCTAAACATTTGAGTAGTTTTCTAGATAATCTAAATGGATATTTAGAAAAAATGGGGGGCTGCGTTTTTAAAGGCAGCCCTCATACCCATTTTGATATTCGTAATACTATGCCTATGTCTTATCCCGAAATACAGGGAAAAGTTTACTGTAATCTCCATCTTGAATTTGAGCCGGATCAATGGTTGCAATTCTTTGAGCAATTGCAGCAGCAAGATCGTGATAAGAATTGAGTATATCAATATCTCTTGCTCCTATTGTGTTTGAGCCTTTTATAAGAGCTGCGATCTTTAAGGCTTCTGTGTAGATTTCCTGTTCTTTTGTCATAATTACCCTCCTTGGGTTAAATAGGTTTGTGGTGAATTGATTTTAACACAAGGAAGGGGATTTTTATAGCCCTTGATTAGGGTTTTTATTAGGTATATAATAAGGAAAATGTCAGATAAACCTTTTTGTCCAATAATTAAAGACCTCTGTCGTGAAGATTGCCGCGCTATGGATAACAAAGGATGTATGATATTCGATCTCGCAGGCTTTATGCTTGATGATTATATTAAAGACGATTATGACGGAAATGATCCGGCAGATATACTATACCTGGACGAGCTTGACAGTGAACAATTAATTGACGAGTTATACGAAGAAATAAGAAAGGGAGAGCTTGACGAAGCTGAGACCATTAACAGATTTTTCTTACAATACGGCTTTCCTGAGAAAATAAATAACACTAATATATTTTTAAAGAAAAACAATATAGCTTTTAATGCTTTACAGAGAATAAGAGAAATGGAAGAGCAGGAAAACGAAGAAAAACTTGAACTTCATAAGGGATTAGTCATGGAGAAATTCCCAGAATTTATCCAATGGCTTAAGGGTAGGAAAGTAAGCAAAGTAACAAAGCAGGAAATACAGTATTATTACAGTAATTTAGGGATTGACATTTTAGCAGATCAAAAGAATAGTATTTATATATTAGCTAACGATTATTTAAAAAGGGAAAAAGAAAAAACAAGTTGACAAATATCCTTAAAAGTGGATATAATTATTAAAAGCGCCGCTTGACGGCAGGCGCGAAGTAGGCGAGAAAGCAAGCCCTTCTACTAATTGTGGGAGGGCTTTTTTTGAAAATGATCGATCAAGCTGCTGCTAATTATCAACAGAGCTTGCAAAAAAAACAACTTGATCCCCTCGCGCAATTAGCCGCCGATGTAGGACTTAAAGTTAATTCTCCTGAGGCAGAACAAAAACTTAGAATTATGGGACAGGCTATTTCACAAAAAGCGGCGCAAACGTCCGCGGTACAGCAGGCAGATAATGTTGACAAGGCGACTACTAATTGGAAGCAGTCGCAATTTGCGGGGAAGGTATGATACATTTTATTTTAAATGGGAATAATCAAAAAATGCCCTTGACAATGCTTTATAGTTTAGGTCATAATGCGAATGACAGACAAATAGCGAGCGCCATTTTAATTTCTAATGGCTGGCTATTCAGAGCTAATCCGGGATTAGCAATGCATCTTAAACTGTTGTAAAATTTGCAACAGTTCAATTTAGGGAAGGGGCTGCGAATACGCGGCGCGTGTTGACGGAAGGAACGGAATGATTAGATAGCAGATTTTGGCACATTCTGGTTAGAAGAACTTCGCAAAAACAGAAACCGATCCAAAGGTAAATACTCTAGAAATTTATCTGCTTATACAAATACTGTAAATACTGGTGGCGTGCTTGGGTTAAAAGACGCTGCTGTTTTAGGTTTAAATCAAACCGATCTATCAATCGAACAAGACACAGCACCCACAGCGCAAATGTCAGTTATCAAGAGTTGCATCGACACTCTTGTTTCAAAAATCGCAAGCGCTAAAGTAAGACCTTTCTTTACTCCCATTAACGGGAATTACCAAACAATAAAAGTATTAAAACAAACTCAAGTTTTTTTTGATGATCTTTACGATCGCATCGATGCGGTTAAAAAAATAACTATGGCGTTTAGAGACGCTTGTATTTTTGACACAGGTTTTATTTTCGTTAATCCTTTTGATTACTCTGTAATGAGAATTAATCCATGGCAAGCGACTATTTTAGATAGTGAATATCATTATGGCAAAATCACAAAAGTTTTAATTACTTTTGAAGACGTACCAGAAACAATACTAAAAGACATTTATGGAATTGAACACACAGACCATTACGCGAAATATCTTGAATTATATTTCGATCTCGAAGAAAAAAAGATAAGATTATTTATAAACGGTGGAGCAATTTCTAAAAAAGAAATAAATTATAGCTCTCCAATTCCTCTTGTAATTCTTCATTATTCTTCCCCGGTTAAAGGAATGAAATCAACTTCTATCACAGACGATCTTTATAACATCCAATGGAACATTAATCAGATAAACGCTTTTATAAAGGAAGCTGCCACACTTTCCCCGAAGAATTTAATATTAGTCCCCGATGGTTCTAATATTGCAGTACAGAATTTAGACAACAGGGCAGGGCAGATTTTAAAATACAAACCAATTCCCGGATCGGGAAACCCGGTCGATGTTGTTTCCCCTGCTTTTATTAATGGACAGTATCAGCAACTTTTAGAATATTACATACAAAAAGCTTATGAAATGACTGGTGTCTCTCCGTTATCCGCAAGCAGTATCAATCCTTTAGGATCAAACGCTTCCGGCGCTGCTTTACAGTCGATGGAGAATATCGAAAGCAATCGATTTGAAACCCAAATGAATCAAGCGGTTAGGGGTTATGTAGACTTGGCAAAACTTTTGATCGCGATATTACCAGAGGACAGCGACATTCTCCCGCCTGAGGCAAATAGATCGGGATGTACATGGGAAGATGTAAAAAAACAAACCCAGTTAATTAATATTCAATTCTCCGCTCAAAATATGTTAAGTAAAGATCCGTCAAAGAGACTTGAACAGATTATGCAGCTTTCTCAGGTGGGTTTAATTCCTCCCGCGCAGATCGGGCGTTATTTAGAAATGCCGGACTTAAACGAAGTATTTAACATAATGACTGCCGCACAAGATGCAGTTGATAAAGTAATCCAACTAGCGATTGAAGAAAATTATTTTGACATTCCTCGATTTGTTTCTTATGACCTTTTGGGTAAAAGCATTACAGCGATGCAAAATCAATTGTTAGGTGCATTTACAACTAAGAACGAAGAAACAATTATACATTTACAAAGAATTAATCAATTAGATTTGATGTTACAAAATATCCTAATTAAGCAGGGAGTGATCCCGGTACAAGTGGGAGAAATGCAAGTAAGTGATCAAGGCATCGCGGCTCCGGGCATCGTTGAAGCTCCGAACGCAATAGATGCAATGAATATGGGAATGCCTCCCGAAACGGCAAACGACAAACCAGTGGAGGGGAATTAATTATGAATCCTAATAGAATGTTTAGTGATGATCCTGTGCCTTTTAATTATAAAGAATGGAGCAAACAATTCGATAGCGGTTTAAAAGAAACGGAATTGAGAGCGAGAGCCGCACAAATTGAAAAACTAGATCGTCTTAAAAAGTGGAATGAGCCGAAAAAATCTAAAGCGGAAATGGAAGCAGATAAAAGAGCGGCAAAATGGGCTGCAATGTCCCAAACTGAAAAAGATGCAACCAGATTAATACCAAATGATCCGCCGCGCCGCGATCCCAATGCGTGGAGACACAGCGAAGCTCTTAGACAAAACAAACTTGACGGCAATCTCGATCAAAGCGAAATAAACACTCTTGAAAAAATTGCAAATAAGGAAAACAGATGACAGAAACCCAAAAACAAGCAATCAAAAAATCACAATTAGAAAATCGGAAAAAAGAAATTGACGAATACGAAGCGTATAATCATGGCTTGTCCGATGATCCTGATTGGGATGCTATAGAAAAAGCAGCAAGAGAAAGGAAAGCTCAACACGACAGATGGAATGAAGGATATGTGTCTGATCCTTTAGGATATGGAACTGATATAGACAGAAATAAAAAAATTGAACGTTTAAACAAATGGAATAGTCAAGTCAACGGAAAACTTGATCAAAAAGAAATTAATACATTAGAAAGCATCGCGGCTAAAGAAGAGGAAGAAAGCAGAAAACGAGTAAGAGAAATAGCGCAAAGACTTGAATCAGGTCAAGGAGCATTTCAAAATAAATCTATTGGTGATTTATTAACAGATAACGTGGAATTAAAAAGAGAAATGCATAAAAAATAAAAAAGAATTAATTTGCTATTGTTAGCAAAAAAATATTAAGCGAGGTTTATATGCAGGAAGTATTAGAGAAAATCATGGCTATCCTTGAAGCGCAGGATGCCAAAATTAAAGCTTTAGAAAAACAAATCGAAGCTTACGGGGGCGGTTTTGATACAGTGCTAGAAACCGTCTATAGCGGCGCCGATAGAGATCGTTTTAATGCTTTCTCTGAAAAGCATAGCGCTAAATTTGCGCCTTACATCGGAATAATGGATAAGCTTGAAGGCGGCGATTCCTTTAGAGCTATCTACGAAAGATCGCTCGATATGGACAATGAGGAAGGCTATAACGAGGATCAATATGTCGATGGAATGTTGACTAACATAATCGAAACTATTAACGCCTTAAAAGAAGTCGTGCCCGCTGAGGCAGTGCCGGCACTCGAACAGGCTGAGGCGGCAATTCAGGAAGCGGCAATTGAAAACGACGCAGCCGAGGGACTTCCCGCGGAGGCTATTGACGAGGGATGGAGCGAAGAGGACGCGGCAAATGCTAAGCTGCAAGGGCATCCTATTTGGTAAAAAAACTCGTATGAGTTTTTAATATTTAATCCTTGATGACGGCAGGGTGTAAGGAGTGAAACATGGCAGGAATATCCATGGATCAAAGCATCCTAAACATCTTAAAGATCGTTTACAAGGATGGAGTACAGTCACTACTCTTTAGAAATTCTCCTGTTTTAAGGACTATTAAAAAGAGCAGAACTGAGGGAAGAGAGTTGCGGTACGCCGCGATGTACGGACGCGGAGGCGCCTGCGGCGGCGATTATACCGTGGTAAAAGCGGCATCGGTACAAACGGCACGGAATGAAGAATGGAAAATCACTCCGGGACAGATCTTTAGCGCGCTAACCGTTAATCAAAAAGAGATTAAAGCAAGCAAAACCAAAAAAGGCGCTTATATTACCTCTTTAGGTAATAAAGTTTTCGCGGCTCTTGAAGCTGAGAGAAAGCAGCTCGCTAAGGCTCTTTACGGCACAGGTTATGGCGAATTCGCGGTAGCAACCGATACAGGTACAATTGCCGCAGCCGGGGAAAACACAATTACCCTTACCGAAGAGGGCGTAATCGGTATTGATGTTGGCACACAATTCCGATTTGTTACTCCCGGTACGGATGGGACGCTGGGAGCCTCCGCGACTGTTGGCACGGCATTGAATACCGTCCAAAAAATCGATGGTAACGTGGTAACCTTTGACGCGTCCAATAGCGGGACTTGGGATGTAGGCGATGTTCTCTGTTTTGAAGGCAGCAGGGATCCGAACAATAACCCGTGGTTACCTGTTGGTCTTGGTGCATGGCTGCCTACTATCGGCAATCGAACAGGCGCGGCATGGGAAGCATATATCAACGTACCTTTATATGGTGTTAGTCGCGCTAAAGCGACCGAGCGCCTTGCGGGTCAATTCGTGCTTTCAGACGCGGCAGGAACCTATAAGATCGCGGATGTTATATCTAACCTGTTTAGAAAATGCCGTAGGGCAGGCGCCGAGGTTGATTTAATTATCATGAATGATCGCAAATACGCGGAGCTTATTGCCGAATTGCAGGAACAGACCACTTATTGGCAGTCAATAAACGACAGCAACAAGGCAAGCAAAACAGGAGCGACAAAAGGATTTAATGAGATCGCCTTCGCATTCTCTACTTCATGGCTTAATCGCGTGGTCGACGATCCTTACTGCCCGTATAACAACGTATATTGTCTTGAAACAAAAAATCTCGAATTGGTTACTTACTCTAACGCGGAGGAAGTTATCAATGATAGCGTTTCAGATAACGAACCGGGTAAAGCAGACGCGACAATGGAAGATGGAGCGAATTACGATGAAAAAGGTATGCAACTTAATCTTAACGATCTTGTTACTATCGAGCCTGGAACAGCAACGCCAGAAGGCGCGGCATTCTGCGTGTCGTTTAATATCTTTGGAACTTTCGCTTTATTTAACACAGCTAATAGCGGTGTAGCGGTATTGCAGTAGTTTAGAGGGCAGGGGATTGCTCCCCTGCCAAATTTTGGGAGGTTCTATGGATGGTCATTACATTGTACAGATAATTCAAACAGTTATATTTTTAGCTCCTGTAGTCGCTATTTTTTACAAACAAGGCAGGAAAGATCAAACACTTGACGAAGTTGTAAAAGATTTAAACGGCTTGGGAAAAAAAGTATCTGATATTAAAGACAGTCAGACACAAACCCTAACAGAGTTAAAAGCGCAAGTTGAAAACATGAACAATACTTTAATCAAAGTTACAACTTGGTTAGAAGTAATCAAAGAAACAATGGATAAAAAATGAGTAAAGAAGAGATCGAAAAATTATCAAAAGATGAAAAATTATATCTTGTAAGTACCGGACATTTATTTTGCGTAAGAACATTTATAGTCGGTCTTATAAGAAAGTTTATAAACTTTATTTTTGAAACTATATTATCAGCCGAAGCATTGGTGTTTGCTGCTTTTAGTGTAGCTTTTTTCATGGAAGATAACAATGATAAATTTATATGGCTTATATACGGTTTAATCGCAATTGTATTTATACTTGCAAAGCCTTTAAAAAATCTTATCAACGAAAAAACTACTTTAAACATAAACGCAGAGGCTAAAGTCGGCGCGGCTTTAAATGTAGCAGGCGATTTAAACAAAGCCGCAGATCAAATTATAGAAGGGGTTAAAAAATGAGAGATGGAATACAGACCAATTTTAAACATGAAGCTTTAAAAAAATCAGGTTGTTATTTTTTCAGCCTTTTACGCATAGCGGAGTGTATCTTATTTAAAGAACAAGGGCTTAAACATGATTTTACCGGGTTTACGGATGACCAAATTATTGCGCTTTTTGATAATTGTGTGGAAATCGGCTGGGTAGAAAAAGACTGTTTTATAGTTAACCCTGTAAAAGTTATAAATCTTGCTTTAAATAAAGATATGTTCACATCAGTACGAAAATCGGCGTCAGTGCCTGAGAGCGGTTATTTTATAACGTATATAAAAAAATCACCAAGTGTTTATCATTTCTTAATATGTGGAATTGGCGGCGCCGTAGACTGGGATTCCTGGGAAGAGTGTAATTATAAAACGGAAAAATATCCTGTCGATAGTTACAGGATATTTAATTAACGGAGGTATCATGTGTTTAAAAAAACTTTTTGGATTACTAGGGTTTTGCTTATTGTTCTGCTTTTTATTTGTATCGGCGGATGTCGCACCTACGACAAGCAGCCTATCATTATCGATACGGGAGGAATTGCAACTCTTGAGGCAGGAATCGATGACTATGAGCGCCGACTTAGAGAGTACAGCTCTATTATTAGAGCGTACGACGGAGTTATTATCGACACAGTCGAGCAAATTAGAAACATCAGAGAGCGAGCGGATAAAATTACAGACCGCATTGACCGAGTTATATACCTCTTTGAAGAATATGACAGAGAAGTATCAAAGCTGCTTGACGCGTATAATCGAATTAGAAGCCAATATAAAATTAGCGAATAAAATAATAATGGGTTTTGCCGCCTGGGGCGTTACAGCGTTAATAATTAACATAATCTATACGATTTTATGGGTTAAAAAGCCTGTTAAAAAATTGAGAGAGCTTGTAGCGGTGTGGTTATAAACCCATAATCCAGAAGTACTTTTTATGTATATCTTCCAGGGGTACATCCTTTAATGTAGCAATTTCATGATCTTGTCTTCTCTCGATCCATTGCTTGGTACTGGGTTTATAGCGCCTGCCTATATCCTGAGTAAAAAACATGTCGTAATTAGAGCCATTTTCTATTAGTGTTAAAAAAGACGCTTTTATCAGGTTCTTTTTTAATTTAGCTTTATTAGGAGCTACCCAACGCCAGAAATCGGGTAGGGATTCTATTATATGGATATATCTTTTATTCCCTGTAGGGTTGTGGAGGATCTTTTTTACAAGTTCAATATATTCGTTATAATCCATTGTTAACCGATTTTTTAACAAGGTTTACAAAATCAAGTACTTTTTTACCAATAATATACTCAGCATGGATTGAAGGCTCTGTATCAACACCAAAAATTAAATAGTTCATACTTGTGTCTAAAATTTGGGCTATTAGGTAAATTTCCGGTAATTTTGGGTAAATTTTGGAACTAGACCAATTTTTAAGCGTGCAGTAATGACATCCCAATATTGTAGAAATTTCCTCCTGGGTTGTTTTTTTTATCTTTATCAACCTATTTACCCGTCGCCAGAAAGCCTCAGCATCTGATATTGAAAACCTTTGCAGCTCTTTGTTATTCATATTTCCTCCAAAAAGTATAAAATTTTAAACTTTTTTAATGATAATTTATCGGCTAAAATTATATAAAAAAGTTTAAAATTTATGTTGACAAAGTTTTAAAAAAAAGATAAAGTATAATTATTGAAGCTATTTTAGATTTTTACAGGTAGACAGAAGATACATTATGAATAGTAAAATCTATCTGTCTTAAGGGTATTATTCTCTTATTCAACAGGAATTTAAAATGTATTAGGGAGTATAAAAATATTAATAAAGGTGGGTTTGCCGAAGATTCTTGAAAAATTTTGCGGGTTTTGTCCTACTGCTACAATATACATGGCTACATAGGCATGACCTACCTGTCCAGAAGCAACATCCATGTTTAGTCCCGAATTAGCATTTTGGGTCATATTTAATCCGTTTGTATTTCTGAAATATAACTCGTGATTAACATCATTTTTTGGAATTACTGTAGGATAACGCAGAAGATTTTCATGGTTTCCGTTTGCAGGGGTTATAGTTGGATTATCTGTAGTATTTGGGAAAATGATTTGAAAGCTTCCCCCGTTTCTATCTATTTGGTAATTAAGCTCATAATATCTTCTTCCGTCAAAAGTAGTTATTGTAGGGATAGAAGAAGTATTTGAAGGATCTGTCAATGCATAAAAAGAAGTGTAGTCTGAAGCAAGACTGGAGTTAATATTACGTAAACTTTCCTGGGTTGTATCTACTGATGAAGCAAACACACTGCTTAAATATATCCTATAATAAATTCTATAACCTGTCGCATAGTAATGTTCAGATGGAATAGGATCTAAATTCAAAACTGCGCTTGATGCAAATTGCGCATGGATGTTATTGTCAGGAACCTGCGGAAGAAAATAATACTCCTCTATTCCGCAGGTAAAAAGGCAAAAAGAAACTATGAAAATTAAGAGTAATTTAATTCCAAAGTCCGCTGCTTGCCTTTTCATCAATTTATTCAGCCGAATCTATCTTAATAATCTGGTTGTGAGCTAAATATTGAAATACCGGCATATTCGGCCACTTGGTTAATACAACGCGGTAAGCAGCAAGCGCTTCATCGTTTTTCCCCAATTGTTCATATAAGCGTCCAATGTTAAATTGGGCTCTTGGAGCTGAAGGAAAATCAAACTTATGAGAAACGCATTGTTCTAAAAGAGTTACCGCCTCATCCAGCTTACCCTGTTCTTCCGCAGCGACAGCCGCGTTAAATAATGCAATCGGACCTAAATAGGTGTTTGAACCTTTATTTGCCGCGTTAAGCCAGGCTTCTTCCGCTTTTTCCCAGGCTTCTTTCCCGGAATAAATATGACCCACCAATGACCAAACCTTCCCTTGCGCAAATCCCTTGCCTTCAGTAATAGGTGATGTTTTCGCGATATAGGCTTCCAGGTCGTTAAGCAGGGCATCCTCTTGCTCCGAGATATTATCTCCCTGTCTCTTTAAAAGCTGTATGTCTGTAAATCTTGTATTTAACTCTTCTACATGCTCATTTGCTTTTTTATTAAAATAATCGCCTATATAAATATAGGCAAGCATCCCGACAAACAGGACGACTACAACGATAATTGTTGCGAAAATTCCCTTTCTGTTCTTTTGAATAAAATCACTGATTTTATCCACTGTGCCTTGGTTTTCTTTGTTTTGCATTATAACTCCTTAGGGTTAATATTAAGCTCTTTTATTAATCTTGACAAATAAGTACGCTGTATGGCAAGTGCCCTGGCGGTCTCTGTCTGATTCCAGTCGTTTTCTTCCAGTACTTTTGATATAAAATTAGTCTTAAACACATTAATAGCAGCCTTTAAATCACGCTCAATTATATCATTTTCCCCACCATGACCATCCTGCTTTAAGAAGAGGTCTTCCCTGCCAATTTGCCTGTTTTTTCCTATTACGCAGGCTCTTTCTACGCAATTTTGCAGTTCACGGACGTTTCCAGGCCAGGAATACGATAGTAAAGCCTGAATGCTGTCCTGTGAAAAGCCGTCAAACTGTTTTTTTGTCTCTTTCATGAAATTTTTAAGGAAAAAATTGGCTAACTCCATAATATCTTCAGGACGCTGACGCAAAGGCGGTATAAAAATCGGGAAAACATTCAGGCGATAGTATAAATCCTGCCGGAACTCCCCTCTTTGTACCTGATCTTCCAGGTCTTTATTCGTTGCGGCTACAATTCTTACATTCACTGTAATAGTTAAATCGGAACCTACCTTTTCAAATTTTCTTTCTTGAATAACCCGCAGTATTTTTGCCTGCAAAGAAAGCGGAAGATCTCCTATTTCGTCAAGGAAGATGGTTCCGCCATCGGCAAGTTCAAAACGTCCCTTCCTATTCGCGATAGCGTTTGTAAAAGCACCTTTTACATGCCCGAATAATTCGCTTTCAAGCAATCCTTCTGGGATTGCGGCGCAGTTTACCTTTACAAAGCTCGCTGCGTTTCGCAGACTGCGCAAATGTATCTGCTCCGCAAACAATTCCTTACCTACCCCGCTTTCACCCAAAAGAAGAACAGATGAATCGGTTTTGGCTACCCTATCAATTATTTCCAATTTTTCCAGTATCTCAGGGCTCTTTGTAATTATTGTGTGATACTGCTCTGTTTGTATTTGGTTCTGAAGCGTTTCTATCTTTGTCTTCGCTTCTTCCATATTTTTAGCGTTTACAATTGCTAAAGCCGCCTGATTCGCAAATATCTCAAGCCATTCTAGATCGTCCTGCGAAAATCCACCTTCTTCTGTTTTATTTATAACTTCTAAAACGCCGATACAATCATCTTTAATCCTCATTGGAACAGCCATAATTGTTTTTGATTTATAATTAATTTCTTCGCCTATACTGCTCATGTGGCGTTTGTCATTCTGCACATCATTCACAATAAGCG
>Ga0209755_10003128_pt1 | contig 21202 bp, 16 predicted proteins | sample TergutCo191P1_FD_187301 | JGI IMG/M metagenome (GOLD analysis project Ga0209755, IMG submission 187301) | Cornitermes sp. P1 segment gut microbial communities from Petit-Saut dam, French Guiana - Co191P1 (SPAdes) (version 2) | ecosystem: Host-associated > Arthropoda: Insects > Digestive system...
CGCTCAACCCCTATCGTAAGATGCAACATGTCGTCAAAATGAATCTCGCCTTCACGGTCTTTAAGCTTCGTTATTTCCTCCTCGACTTCCTGCACCCTGGCACCAAAGTTCAAAAGCCCAAGCTCAAGGGCCTTGGATTTCATCGCGACTATTGAATCGTACACCTTCGTTAGAATCTCGTTGCTGGACAGATTGCTATTGCCCATGATTTCGTCCATGCTTGCGAATTCCTGTTCCATATACTCGCGGAACGATTCGAATGCCAGGGGCTCCATCTGGAGAAGCTCGAAAAGATTGCGCATCTCCCCGTGCCTCTTCTTTTCCTCCTTTTTCAGCTGTTCCTGTAGCTCCATATTGGCGGTGATATCGTGGATTGTCACCATGGTTATGCTTTCGTCCTTTCCAAGCTCGACCGAAATGGGCTCGCAGTGGAAAATCTTCTTGGCACCCGATGGATCGGTGTACTGCACCTCGTTTAGGGGGTTTATTTCGAGCAGCGTTTCGGGATCGTGGGCGCGGTTGATAACCATGTCCAGGTAGCTTACGATAAACTCCATCTTGTCCGGAGCAATCGATGCCGCAAGTATGTCGGTAAAGCGTTTCCCTTTAAGATTGGTATCCGCCAGAAGATCCTCCAGATACCGCGAATAGTTGTCCTGTATGATGTAGTCTTTGTCCATAAAGAAAATGCCGATTTTCAGGCTGTCCTTCATGGCGGCAACATCCTGGAAGGCATCCATCACCGTCATGACGGGCTTGGTCAAAGACTTGGACATAAATATCGCCGCCGGAATAATCAGGGCGACAATGACAAGGCTAAGGACAAGGGCGGTGATTTCCATGGGTCGCATCGACGCGGCGACGGTCCTTCTGGGAATCGCGATGGCGAGGCTCCAGGGAGTGACGGCTGCCCCAATTTTGATTGGTGCGATGAACATGTTCATCAATTCCTGGAACCCAGGGTGAAAATGCCTGAAGTCCAGTTCCTCGCCCATGCTTACGGCCCTTCCAAGCCGAGCCATGTAGGGCCCGGCCATGTCCCATTCGGTGTCAAATATGCTAGTACCAAGGTTTCTGGAATACCTATGATGGGCTACCACCGTGCCGTTGTTGCTGAACACCTTGGTTATGCCGTCGCCGAAGGGATAAAAGCCCTCGACCATTTCCTGCATACGCTCCGTGCTGAAATCCACGCCGACAACCCCAACGACGCGCGGGCCACTGTGTATTGTCGCCGTTATGGTGGCTACCAAAAGCTGCTTATCGGCCACGTAGACAAAGGACGGATCGCGGATGGCTCCGGGAACGCTCATCCTTGCCGCCGGGTAGTGGAGTCCGGGCAAACCGAATTCGTCCAGCACCCGCAGCCTTGCTTCCCCGGCGACGCTGTACCAATAGGGAGCAAAGCGTCCGCCGGCACCGGCACCCTCGGTTCCCGTGCGCAGCGCGTCGTTGCCCTCCAGGGCATCCAGCTCCCACATCGTCCAGACAGCCAGTATGTCGGGATTACCCGTCACGATGCCTTCTAGCGCACGGTTTATGAAAGGCCGCCGAGAATCCGCAGCCATGCTTCCGTATTGTTCCAACATTCGCGCGGCGGTCTGCGCCACATGCCATTTCTGCGACAAAAAGCCCCCGAACAGCTCGGCGTACTCGTTCGCCGTGGCCATGGCTTCGGCGTAAAAGGACCCCAGGATGTTGGATCTGGCTTGGGTAAACATGGTGATACCCACGGATCCCAAAACCAGCAGGCTGAACCCTGCTATGGCTATAGCCAACTTAAAACCAATCTTCATGCGATTCCCCTTGATTCGGTTCTAATTTCGAGGTTTTGGAAGTTTCGGTTTTCCAGGAAGTCACCTTACGAGTGCAACAGAAAACCAGGCATCAAGTCTGTTAGATGCTGCGAACAGCCTCACCTCTGTCACAAAAATGATACCACGCCTTGGCCATCTGTCAACCCCACAGGAAGGAAAATTACACAGGGGATTTGGTGGCGCGTTAAGACCACTTGCATTACATTGACAAAATCGCGGTTTTCGTTTACGGTAAGGTATCAGCAGCCTAGCCAGAAGGCTTGGGTATGTTGTTTTGATAAAGCGTTTATCAAAATTTTCAGGAGGTTCTGAATGGTCGCTACAGGTTTAGTCAATGACATCGCCTACGGGCAACTGTCGCTGAGAAAAACGAAGACGGTCGTACTTGGGCAGGTTCTGTTTTTTGCCCTTGCCCTAATCATTCCCATGGTGTTCCACGCCAGGGGCATAGGTTTCCCTGCCATATTGGCCGTACAGCCCATGCATTGGATGATTCTGTTCGCGGCCCTGGCCTACGGGCCTTTGTCGGGGGCTCTATTGGGGATAGCGGTTCCGGTCTCCTCGTTTCTGTTAACGGGAATGCCGTTGCCGATGATGCTTCCGCTCATGTTGCCCGAACTGGCAGTTTACGGACTCGTCGCCGGCCTGTTGAAAGGGAAGATAACGGCGTTCGGCTCGGTGGCGGTCGCCCTGATCGCGGGAAGGGCCGTTTTCCTGGCACTTTCGGCGGCACTGGGACGAATGATGATCATGGGTAACGAAGTTTCGGCCCTTGAATTCGTTCGGGCGACCTGGGGACCAGGCGTTCCAGCGATGATTCTTCAAATTGCCTTTCTGCCCATCCTGGCCGGGCTTTACGTGAACTGGGCTAGGGATTAATCCGACTAATCGCGCTCCTTGAGTGAAGTCCAGCCTCGCGAATTCATCCCGCCGCCTTTTTGCGAGCCGCCAAAAGGCGGCGGGATAATAAGTGTTCTCTTTTTCAAAATTTCACACGCTCGCTTAGGCGTTCTTACCTGGATAGGGTTCTCGTGTCGCGAGCTGGGCAGCAGGCGTGACAGGGACAGACTGCGGTACCTTTTGCGCCTCAGCAAGCTATGCCCCAATAAGCCCCAGCCCCTCAACAAGCTACGCCCGTAGTGGCTTCCACATCACCATTGTCGATAGGCAGGCTAGGCCGCTATGTCGAACAGCATTCCAGCGAACGAAACGTAGGGATCGTCAAACAGACCCTCCCATTCCACGTCCGCCCTGGGCTTTAGCGGAATTTTGTCGCGGCAGATCGATTTTTTGCGGAGTATTCCACTGGGGCCCGTGGGTCAGAATTCATCCAGAATTTTGGAAAGGGCCGAGTTGGCCATCTTCATGATTTCCTTCTTCTGCGATGGCGCTAGTTTCGCAAGTTTGTCTTGGGGAGCGGGGATTATCGGCTCGTTTTTGAACAGGTGCCAGGATTCCACGCCAAGCGCAGCGGCTATTCGTTCTATCATTTTTACCGAGGGGAAAGACTTCCCAACTTCAATCTCCCCGATATATCCGTTTGAGGCATCGCACAGCCCGGCTAACTGTGTTTGGGAAACCCCGCGTAATTTTCTGTGAGCCTTCAAATTGACGATAAAAAGTTCCTGTATGGTCAATTTGTGCAACCTCCATCAGCGGAATACCTACCATGCTATAACCGCATATTTTAGCTTTTACCTGGTATTACCCATAAAAAATCTCTTGACACCATGGTATTAACCAGAATATTATCAAATTCATGGTTATGCCCCTAATAGTGATTTATGCGCCCCTAGCCTGGCCCATGGCATTTTACCGTTTTGTGGCCACCCGATTTATTCTCTCGTATGATTCATCTGGCCTTTTTTATGGATAAAAGGCGGAAATTTTCTGCCTTTTACATACGCCCACCTGTATCGGCGGGTTAATTTTCGTGGTTGTTCGTTTTCGAATGGGAGTATGGCAATCACAAAAAGGAGAGCTTTTTATGAAAATGAAAAGTATCAAGAACGGAGGCAGGCCTTTGGGGATTGTCGCCATAGTGGCGATGATCGGGCTTGCCGTAACGGCGTGCGATCAATCCTCCGATCCCGCGCCATCGCAGTGGACGGTATCGCTTATCCAAAACCACACGAGTTCGGATAACACTACGGTAGCGTCTTTCGTTCACACCAACGGCGGTCAGTTCCCAGCAAACGTGGCAACTCCTGCCGTCCGTACTGGCTATGAGTTTACTGGATTTTGGACGACGCGTAGCGGCGGTACGCAGTATTTCAGTGCCTATGGTGTCAGAATGGCGGCGGCTGGCAATCCCCGCACCATGGACAACGATCTTCGCCTGTATGCCCAATGGCATCAAGGCACAACACCGCCACCAGATCCTGGCCCCCAGCCGCCGCCTGACCCTGGTCCTGGCCCCCAACCGCCTACACAACCAGACGTATTAACCGCGATTGACCTTGGCCCGATCCCAGGGATTGCCGCATCGGGACCGACAGTATTCACCTTGGGGGCAACACATGCCGGCGAATTTGTGGAACTCCGCATGACTGGCAGATCGGCGGATTGGCATGCAATGGATATTCAGTTCCCCGAGTTGATTACCGCAGGCTACCTAACCGCCAGCGGTACGTACACAGTTAGGGTGACAGGACGTGGCGGCAATTCTGCCGCTGGCGTATTCATGATACAAGGAATTCAGCCTGGCCACAGTTGGGGAACCACGGTTTCGTTAGCCGCAAATGCACCCTTCACTCATTCAAGGGATTTTACTATGCAAGCAGGGCCGCAACCTTGGGCTGGTGATTCCCGCTGGGCTGGAGCCCGCCTCACAACCGATAACGCTGGTGAAAATGCGGATATCATATTTACGAGTATTGAAATAGTGCGCGTCCCTGGTAATGCCATAGTTTGGAGTTTGGCCGATGAGGTTGGCGATGTAGGCCCTACACCTGGCCCTCAACCACCAGAGGTAACCGTAACCTCGGTTACGGTTAGCCCCGCAAGTGCCAGTGTCACAAGAGGCCAAACGCAGAACTTTTCTGCAACAGTTGCGGGTGCTAATAATCCCCCACAAACCGTTACATGGTCAATTGACCAGACGAATAGGCACGCACAAACAACAATCAGTACCAGTGGTGTTCTTTCGGTAGCGGCCGCGGAAACCCTTACGACGCTTACTGTACGAGCAACCTCAACGGTTAATAACACAATAAGTGGCACGGCGACGGTGACCGTAACGGCACCTGTCCAGCAACCAACCGTAACATCGGTTACGGTTGGTCCCACAAGTGCCAGTGTCATAAGAGGCCAAACGCAGAACTTTTCTGCAACAGTTGCGGGTGCTAATAATCCCCCACAAACCGTTACATGGTCAATTGACCAGACGAATAGGCACGCACAAACAACAATCAGTACCAGTGGTGTTCTTTCGGTAGCGGCCGCCGAAACTCTTACAACGCTTACTGTACGGGCAACCTCAACAGCCAACACTGCGATAAGTGGGACTGCAACCGTTACCATTACCGCACCACCCCCTATTGCTTGGAACGCAACGCTTGGCCTTCCTACTGGCGCTCCAGCAGCCACAGCTTATATCAACCTTATGTTTGGCGGATATCCCGCAGGGTTGGTTGCAGCGGACATTGCGATTGCTCATGGAACTGGTTCGGCAATAAGAGGGAATCTTGTTGCGACAGGTTTTGGAAACATTCGGAGATTGTATCTATCCAATGTAAGAGGCGGAACCGTATATATTTCCATTACCAGAACAGGAATTGCAAGCGAGCCGCGACAAGTAACACTTGTTGGGCCAGCTGCAACATCTTTTTCGCTGGATACATCTCCTATGACCGTTGCGGAAATACACTCGGCACATACCGATCATCAGGCGGAGATATTTTTGCAAAATTCAGCTAGGTATTTAGCAGACAATGGCATCGGTTCCAAAGAAGATTTGGTTCAAATGTACCTTGCATATTTGACTGCGAAAAGTTACAGGCTCTTGCCCGATATTGCATCGGCAAGAAATGTTACTTCGAAATCCAACATTATACAGTGGACTAACTTTTTTCCATTATAGGGATCTATTTAGTGCATCTTTCCTCGATACCATCGGAAATATGGCAACTTGATGGATCCAGCTTATTGGGTACAAACCAAGCACCTAAACTTAGGTGCTTGGCTGTATTATATTCCCCGTTGGGGAAAACGCCACATTGAGGGCGCATAAAAAATGTGATTACCCGCCAGCGGCGGCGGGAACCACAGCAAGGAGTTCTTTATGAAAAATTTATCAAAAATCGGGATTATCGCCATAACGGCGATAATCGGACTTTCAATGGCGGGATGCAACCAGTCATCCGATCCCGCGCCACAACAGGGGTCAATCCCCGCCAACCTCGTTGGAACATGGGTAGATACGGAATGGGGCGATACGTTGACATTGAGGGCCAATGGGACATTCACGTTGGCTTTCAACGGCTTTTCCGAAAACGGAATATTCAGTGTTTCTGGCAACAATTTTACCATAACGTTTCCCGGTGAAAGCCCGCAAACAGGACCTTTTTCCCAAGTTGGCAACACACTTACTATTTTTATAGATGGGGAGCAACTGGTGTTTACCAGACAAGGGGCTGGTTCCCAGCCGACGGCTCCTCAGCCACCAGCACCACAACCGCCAGCTCCCCAGCCACCGACCCCGCAACCGCCAGCTCCCCAGCCACCGACCCCGCAACCGCCAGTAGTCACATTTACCCCTCCTTCGAGGGCTCAAATAGAGGCATTTCTAGAGAATCGTCGTACAACTGCTACCATCGGGACTTTTCCTGCATCTGCTTATATACGTAGTATAACAATCAACTCCTATACCGTTAATGGAGTGAATATTACTACAAACCCATCTCCTGTACCAGAAAATGCAGAAGTGCGAGTACAATTTACCTTAAGAACCATTCTAGGTTTTAATACCTTAACATTGGCTGAAAGGTTACACATTGACAATTTTAGACTCGCCTTGCAACGTGACCTGCAAGACTGGCTTGAGAGTCAAGGTTTTGGGTTCTGGAACATAACCATAACAACAGGTAATACTGTTTTTGGGTAATATCTGTAGCAGATTTTACATTGTCTAACAAACGGTTAACCCCAAACCGCCTTTACGCGGCGGTTTGGGGTCCGTTTGGTTAGGAGCCTGTCGGACTTAATGCATTAGCAGCGTCTTTTAAATTCCTGTAACGGGCACGCATGGGTGACAGGCACTAGTTTTTAGGTTCCCCGTGCTGTAAGCGCAATGGTGCCTATTACTGGAATCGCCCAATGTGGTGGTTAACCCCACCACATTGGGCTGCCCGCGCCAGTATCCTATTTGGGATACCAGCCTGGCGGCCTTTCTTTCCCCACTCCCACAACCAACCGCCCAGGAACGCCCACTCTCCATGCCACAAGGCACGCCAGAACGTCATAAAATCCCATAGGTTTATAACACGGGATTTCGCGTGCTACGTGCGTATTGATTTTTCGAGAGGCACTCAGTTTATTCAGGTATGACGAGGACATAGAATTTAACCTTTCCGCATTGAAGCATGACATTACTGCGGAAAAGATACGATATGTTCTGAATCGGTCATTGGTATGAAGGCCCATTGGAAGACGACTGGAACAGGTACATTGTTATTGGTTTTGACGATTCCAGCAATCTGCTTGAAATCATGTATAATCGTATAGATGATGAGACGGTTAACGTGTTCCATGCGATGAAATGTCGAAGCATTTTCTTTCACTTGCTGGACGTTTAGTTTTAGGAGGATATTATGGCGCGAATGACCGAAGAAGAAGCCGATGCCCTTGATGAGTACTACACCAAAAATCCGCCAAAGGGAATTGCTGGATGTCCTAGATGGGGTTTCCGCCGATTATATCATGAGTCGTTCCATATCGACAAACAAAACCCCTGCCCAAATTATCGGCGAGATGGCACGGGAACGAATTGCCGTTTCAGCCTGATTTCTTTGTGACCCGCCAAGAGGGGAATGGTCCATACGGGAATACCTGCATTTTCTTGCCGAAAACGATAGCATTCCCGACTGAAAATACCGTTTATCATAGAAAGATGCCTGGAAATACTTGCATCTTACTATACTTGGTTCTAGCATCGAAAAACCTGTATGATAAACCTCATGATTATAAAGTGGAAAACATGGGTTATAGGATTCGCCGTTGTCGTCTTCTTTTCTAGGCCACGCGCGAGTGACAGGCACCACTTTTTAAACCTCCTTGCGGGGTGACAGTCACTTTTTTTACTCCCGGGGTACAACCCAGACGAACGAAACCTGACACTCAAGTACCGAAAGCTTGATGAACAGGGCCGAAACGAAATAAAGCACTATCGCAAATCCCCCGCCGCTTTCCACTCGCCTATATTCCGTTTGCCGCTGTCAAACGAAACGCCGATCTTGAACAGCCTTTTCCCGATTCCCGCCCACGGCAAAAGATACTCCTTGCTGTCTATTTGGGCCAACGCCTCGTCGGCGGTTTTGTCCAGCTTGAATTCGAAGCAAAATACAAGGTCTTCGGTTTCCACCAGCGTGTCTATCCGACCGGCGGCAATTCGCACCTCGGAACGGCAGTCGAACCCAAGCATCGTGAATATCAGATGCAGCGCGGTTTGGTAGTAATTCTCGCTTTCCCTTATTATATCGTAGGGGATCGCCGCGAAAAAACTCCTCAATGTGTTCATCGCCAAATCGACATCGCCATCGTAAAGCGCGTCAAGAAGCCGCGTGGATAGGGAACTGGAAACCGATTCTGGCACCGGTGCGTACTGTTCCAACAGGGATCCAGCGAAGCACGAACGCACCTCGTCGTTCGGATAATCAAGCGTGAAGCGTCCGCGCTTCTCGTCGTAATCCGTTATGGTCAAATACCCGCTCTGGTACAGCAAGGGGGCCGCCCTCATGTTTTCGATGTCGTACTTGCGGAAGTCCTCGCGCCTGACTCGCATGTTGCCAAGTTCGACTATGTTTATCTTCTGCTCGATAATCAACTTTACCAAAAAGGTGGGGGTGCCGGTATCGTACCAGTAGGACAGAAATTTCCCTTCCGCGTCGAAATGATTGAGCAAGCCGAATGGGTTGTAGACTGTAAGCGGTTTTTCGGAAAACCTGTAGCCGTTGTAAAAACGGCGCAGCTCTTCCAGGTATTCCTCGCGGCTTTTTCCAGTTTCCTTCGAGATGGATTCTATCTCGGGCACAAACCCAGTTTCCAGTTCCTCCTGCGTTATGCCGCAGATGCCCGCATAGCGCGAATCGAGCGTAAGATCGAGCAAATGATTCAAGTCCGAAAAGATGCTTACATGGGAAAACTTCGTTACCCCGGTAAGGAACACGAACCTAAGATATTTGTCGTATGGCTTGAGTATGCCGTAAAACCCTTTTAGTTTGTTCCGTATGGTACTGTGCAACGAGCTATCGGTCATGGCCCGCATTTTTTTAGTTGGCAGAACTGAGAAAAAAGCGTAAAATGAACCAAGCCCCTAGAGGGCTGTCATCCTAAAACCGTTTTTTGGAGGAAACCATGTCGAAAAAAGCTGTTCCCGTAAAGACCGTAGTCGCCGTTGGCATAGGCGCGGCACTTATGTTCGTGCTTATGCGTTTCGTGGCCATTCCCACCGGGATTCCCAACGTCAACGTGAACCTGGGTATCGCCGTCCTTGCGCTCTTTGCCGCCGTCTTCGGCCCCGTGGCGGGTTTCTTGATCGGCTTCATCGGTCATACCCTGGTGGATTTGACCTGGGGCTGGGGTGTCTGGTGGACCTGGGTGGTATGCTCGGCCCTGTTCGGGCTTTCGGTCGGCTTCTTCCGAAAGCTCTACCCTATTGAAGAAGGGACCTTCGGGCTTAGGCAGATCGTAGGCTTCAACATCGTACAGGCCGTAACCAACATAGTGGTTTGGATCGGCATCGCCCCGACCTTGGACGTGCTGATTAACCAGCGGCCAGCCAATCTGGTTTACACCCAGGGCGTTACGGTAGCCGGGGTCAACATCGCGTCGGTGCTGATTCTGGGAACCCTGCTGGCGATCGGCTATAGCAAGACAAGAACCAGGGCCGGCAGTCTAAAGGCGGAGTAAGAGAATTTGCCAAGCCCCTGCGCCTTTTCATTCGAGCGCTTTTCCTTCCAGTACAAGGCGCAGACCGAACCCACCTTGATCGACATAAACCTGAAGGTAAACCGGGGGGAAAAGGTCCTAATCCTTGGCCCCTCGGGTTCGGGCAAGTCCACGCTGATTCACTGCCTTAACGGGATTATCCCCCACGCCTTTAAGGGGGAAAGCTCCGGCGAGCTTGTTCTGCGGGGCGAAAATATCCGCGATTTGGACATTTTCGGCATTTCCAAGGTGACTGGCACCGTTCTACAGGACACGGATGGCCAGTTCGTGGGGCTTAGCGCGGCAGAGGATATCGCCTTTGCCTTGGAAAACGACTGCATGCCTACGGAGGAAATGCGCCGCATTGCATCCGAAACCGCAAAGCTGGTAAACATGGCGGCGCATCTGGGCAAAAGCCCCCACGACCTTTCCGGCGGGCAGAAGCAGCGGATTTCCCTGGCCGGAGTTCTGGTAGACGATGTTGAAATACTCCTGTTCGACGAGCCTTTGGCGAACCTTGACCCCGCAGCGGGGAAGGAAACGATAGAACTTATAGATGAGCTTCACAGGAAAACCGGCAAGACAATCATAATCGTGGAGCATCGCCTAGAGGATGTTCTGCACCGCCCAGTGGATCGGATTGTGCTGATGGACAAGGGCAGAATCGTCGCGGACCAGGCACCAGCGGAATTGCTTGTGTCGGGGCTGCTGGAGGAAACGGGCATTCGGGAACCCTTGTACCTTAGTGCCCTGGCCTATTCGGGGATAAGCGTGAATGCCGAAATGCAACCCCAAAGCCCAGCCACGCTTAGGGTTAACGATTACGGCCCCCTGGTGGAATGGGACGCGGCAAGGAACGGGCTCCAGAAACCAGCCGAGGCTCGTGTCCAGGAAACCGCCGGGCTGGAGGTACGAAACCTGCGCTTCCGTTACGACAGGCAAGGTGCCGAGGCCCTAAAAGGCATTTCCTTTTCCCTGCCCCCTGGGAAATGCGTGGGCCTTGTGGGCAGCAACGGGTCGGGCAAATCCACGGCGGCAAAGTGCATCTGCGGTTTCGTCCGCCCCGATTCGGGAACAATCCATTGCGAGGGGCAAGACATGGCGCGGCTTTCCATCATGGAAAGGGCCGAAAAAATCGGCTACGTTATGCAGAACCCAAACCAGATGATTTCCTTCCCTATGATATACGACGAAACCGCCTTCGGCCTTAGAACGCGAAACGTTCTGGAGGGCGAGGTAAAGACAAGGGTACACGAGGCCCTGGAGGTTTGCGGGCTATACCCTTTCAGGAACTGGCCGATTAGCGCCCTAAGCTACGGCCAGAAAAAGCGGCTTACTATAGCCTCAATTCTGGTGCTTAGGCCATCGTACATGATCCTGGACGAACCCACGGCGGGGCAGGACTATCGGCACTACACCGAGTTCATGGAATTCCTTCTGGGTCTTAACCGCAAGCTGGGGGTATCCCTCCTGCTTATAACCCACGACATGCACCTTATGCTGGAGTACACCTCCCGCGCCGTGGTCCTTTCCGAGGGCGAATGCATTGCCGACCAGGAGCCTTTCCAGGTACTTACCGACGACGGAATCATCGAAAAGGCAAGCCTTAAACGGACAAGCCTGTACGATCTGGCGCTTAAAGCCGGCCTGAGCGACCCCAGGGGCTTCGTTGGCCGCTACATCGACTTCGACAGGCGAAAAAAGGAAAGGGCATGACGAAACGCAGAATGCTTTCGTATATCGAACAGTCTTCCCCCGTGCATTCGCTGTGCGGCGCGACCAAGCTCGTCATCTTTCTGCTTTGGTCGGTCCTGGTAATGGTAAGCTTCCACACCCCGCTTCTTACCGCGATAGCCGTGCTGGGCCTGGTCCTGTTCCGCGTCTCGAAAATCCGCTTTTCCGACATATCCTTTCTAATCAAGCTGATGTCCTTCTTTCTTGGCCTGAATCTTGTGGCGGTCTACATTTTTTCGCCCGAAGAGGGCGTGATTATATACGGAACCAGAAACGTTATTTGGGAGGGCATCGGGCGTTTTACCCTTACCTGGGAGCAGGTCTTCTACTCGTTCAACATACTGCTAAAGTACATAACGATTATTCCCCCGGCGATACTGCTTATCGTGACCACCCACCCAAGCGAATTTTCCGCGTCACTTAACCGAATCGGCGTTCCCTACACGGCGGCCTACTCGGTAAGCCTTACCCTGCGCTACATCCCCGATGTGCAGCGGGATTTCGAGGCGATCTCCCAATCGCAGCAAGCCCGGGGGCTGGAGATTTCCCGAAGGGCATCGTGGTTCAAGCGATTCAAGCGAACCGTTCCCCTTCTTTTGCCGCTAATTTTTTCCTCCCTGGAGCGTATAGACGTGATAAGCCGCGCCATGGAGTTGCGGGGCTTTGGCAAGCACAAGAGACGAAGCTGGTATTCGTCGAAGCCTTTTTCACGCGCGGACAAGGTTGCCCTGGTTGTTAGTGCCGTGGTCTTTGTCTTTGGGCTATGGCTTACATTTAGGGAAGGAAACCGATTTTTCAACCCGTTTGTTTAAATGACCCACTTTATTCGGTTTTTGTGCATCTTTGATTTGAACTCTATAACCCTTGCGTAAGGTGAGTTTTAAGCTGCTTTTGCATCACAAATATTGTGTTATGACACTTTTTTTGCGGCAACTTGTTGACATTTTTTATCGAATATGTCACGATTCGAATTATACTAAAAATTGTCCAAAAGAGGGGACAAAGAAGGAGTGTTTTATGAAGAAAATGTTTGGAAAAACCGCAACACTTATCGTGTTGACGGCTCTGGCTTTGGCACTGGTAGGCTGTGCAACCAGGGTTAGGTTCGAGGCACAGAGGCCACCGAACCTGAACATGGTTGGTATAAGGCGTGTCGCCGTGATGCCATTCACGACCAATATCAGTGGCGCCGCCCAAGTAGCGCAGCACTTAACTAGCGAGACGACCCAGCGGATAAATGCGACTGGGGTTTTTGAACCGCTAGTAAGTTACGACATAGTGGTTCGCCCAGCCATGCAGAGGGGCGCAGCTGTCGATCAGTATGTTGACGCTCTGTTTAGGGGACGCGTTACACACTTTGCTTCGAGCAGAGGTACTACGCAGAGGGTTCGTAGAGTAAACAACCAGAATGTAACGTTTACATATCAAACGCTCGAGGTTGAGCTGTCATTCGAGTACGAATTCGTGAATCCTATTACTGGTGCCATAACTGGACCAGTCAGAAGGTCAGGACGCAATTCTGCCATGGCCGAAAGTACTGGAGATCTTCCGACCCCTGAATCGCTTGCGGTTGGTATTGCCAATGCACAGCTTCGTAACTTCGCACAGGACATCGCTCCTTTCACAATCAGGATCGCCCGTGTTATGCAAAATGTAGGGCGCAACGATCCCTTGCGGCCAGCGTTTGACGCCGCCGATAACATGAGGCGACACGGGGACTACCTTGGTGCACGCGAAGCCTTCGCTAATATTGCGAACGAAAACAGGAGTATCCCTGCCGCCATAAATGCGGGTATCCTGTTCGAAGCGACAGGGGATCTGGAGGATGGGATCTTCTTCTTGGAACAGATTTTCGAACAAACCAGGGCACCAGCCGTGGCTCAGAAAATCCGCACGCTGAACAACGAGGTAAATGCGTTGTTGGGCATTGCGGCCCTTGCCGAAGCTGGAACTCCAGTCGAGATGGTTACAAGTCATACTCTTAGCGAAATAAGAGGCGTTGTCGGTACAGATGCGAGGCTTTGGATACACAACGATGCGGGTAATTTGGCTATAGTGAACGACGTAGTCGACAACATTACGTCAGCTTTCATTAACGCGGGTATCACGATCGTGGATCGCGGGGCTCTCGACCTTATTGCAGTTGAGCGAGGACTGCACCTTGATGGTGCCGTTGCCGACAGTGACTTCATTTCCCTTGGCAACATGGCTGGAGCTGACACGATCGTCAGGCTTAATGTTGTTGGTGCCGGTAGTGGGCGGCGTTTGCAGGTACGCGTACTTGACATCGAACGGGCGACGGTAGTCTATCAGAGCAACACCAGCGTTCTCTGGAGACTTTAGTCTAAAAGTTTTGCCCAAAGCCATCCGCATTTGGTCGGCCTTGGGCATTCATTTTGGAGGTTTTATGAGAAAACTTGGTTTAGTGACAGTTTTTGTGGTTCTGACTGGCTTGGTTTTATCTTGTGCATCAAATCCCCCTGCCAACACGTTTGGTGAAGTAGAGGCAGTTTTTGAATCTTCCGATGTAGTACGAGGAAATCTTCCAAACTTGGGAATCGCTACGATATTTATTTTGCCCGTTGCGCTAGTCATGGATATTGCCAATATGCCGACAAATTCAAGGCTAACCTCGGCTGCACACGAGGCACTGATGGAAGTTGCAAAAGCGCGATACGGTGAAAATATCGATGTCACAAGAGTGCAACGCATTCTTGTTGGGCGCAATCACGCTACTGGGCTATATCAATATGCCGCCAGAGGATATGTTATCCCTGTTGATGCACGGTAAAGTGTATTAGAGATCGATCTAATTACGGTCAAACAAAACCTGCATCTGGAAGACAGCATAAACCACAAGGATTTCATAAGCGTAGGCAATTTGGCCGTGGTAGAAACGATTGTCGTTGCAATGGGAAGCGGCCCCGCGCGCCGTTTGCAGGTTCGCGTGTTGGACATAGAAACCGCCACGATCAGGATGCAGAGCGGCACGGGCGTTGCCTGGAGGTTCTAGGATTCCTACCTAAATAGACTTGGGCTGCCTGGCATACGGGCAGCCTTTTTTATTTCGTATGAAAGCATCGTAAAAGAAATTGTGCAAACAGCGACCATAAAAACTTGACAGACTCCAAAACCCATGGGACAATTTTGGCAGAGACGATTTCTTTGGGGGCCGTAAATGTCAAAGTATCTTGTCGCGATTGACCAGGGAACAACAAGTTCCAGATCGGTTGTTTTCGACAAACAGGGAAACATCATTCAGATGGCACAGAAGGAATTTTCCCAACTTTTCCCAAGGCAGGGTTGGGTCGAGCACGACCCGATGGAGATTTATTCCACGCAACTTGGGGTTCTAGCCGAGGCGAAAGCCCGCGCTGGTATAACAGCCAAGGATATCGCGGCGATTGGCATTACCAACCAGCGGGAAACGACGATTGTGTGGGACAAGATCACCGGCAAGCCCGTCCACAATGCCATTGTCTGGCAATGCCGCCGCACCGCCGACTACTGCGACAGTCTTAAAGCCAGCGGCTTCGACAAGACCATCCTGGAAAAAACCGGGCTTATAGTGGATGCGTATTTTTCCGGGACCAAGGTTCGCTGGATACTGGAAAATATCCCAGGGGCCAAGGCGCAGGCCGAAAACGGCGACTTGCTTTTTGGCACGGTGGATACCTGGCTTGTCTGGAACCTGACAAAGGGAAAAGTTTTCGTTACCGATTACAGTAATGCATCGCGCACAATGCTTTTCAACATTCATACATTGGAATGGGACAGAGACATACTAAAAGAGATGAACATACCCGTGCAGATGCTCCCAGAAGTAAAGCCTTCAAGCTATGTGTACGGAAACACCGCGCCGGGGATCCTTGGCGGCGAGATTCCCATTGCCGGGATTGCCGGGGATCAGCAGGCGGCGCTCTTTGGCCAATGCTGCTTTGAACCAGGAACCGTTAAGAACACCTACGGAACCGGTTGTTTCATACTTATGAACACTGGGGAAAAGGCGGTCGAATCGAAAAGCCGGTTGCTGACAACCATTGCCTGGGGTGTTGGAAACAAGGTCGAGTACGCGCTTGAGGGCAGTGTTTTTATCGCGGGGGCCTCGGTGCAGTGGCTACGCGATGGCTTGCGGTTAATCGACGATGCGGCGGACTCGGAGCGGCTTGCGATAACGGTGCCAGATTCCGGTGGGGTATACGTGGTTCCGGCTTTTGTCGGTTTGGGCGCACCTTACTGGGACCAGTACGCCAGGGGTACCATCGTTGGCATTACCCGCAGCACAGGCAAGGAACATCTTGTTCGTGCCACGCTGGAATCCATGGCCTATCAAAGTCACGATGTTATAAAGGCAATGGAAACCGATGCAGGTGTACCGATTAAGAGTATTCGTGTTGATGGTGGTGCATCTGTCAACAATTTTCTTATGCAGTTCCAGGCGGACATTTTAAACACCGATGTTATTCGTCCCAAGGTGATCGAAAGCACGGCCTTGGGTGCGGTTTATCTTGCGGGCTTGGCCGTGGGTTACTATGCGGACAAGCAGGACATTGTAAAGAACATGGCGCAAGACAGGGTGTTCAAGCCTTTGATACAGGAAGCGGACAGGGTAAAGCTTGTTGAAGGCTGGCAGAAAGCGGTCAAACGTTCACTTGGTTGGGAAGGGGCAAGTCATGAAAAGAATTATCAATAATGTCAATGACGCTATTGATGAAATGGCTGTCGGTTTAACCTTGGCTTATCCAGAATATGTAAAAAGTCTGCCCATCGCCGAAAAAGGCCAGGCTATGATTCTTCGCAGTACCCCTAAAACGAGAAAGGTGGCGTTAATCTCTGGTTGCGGTTCTGGCCACGAGCCTGCCTGCGCGGGTTATGTGGGCGAAGGAATGCTGGACGCGGCTGCTTGTGGCGCGGTGTTTACATCCCCAGCGGTTGGGCCAATTCTGGAATGCATCAAGGCTATAGATACCGGCAAGGGTGTTGTCATGATCATTCCCAATTACAGCGGCGATGTGTTGAATTTTGAAATGGCTGGGGAAATGGCCCAAGAGGAAGGCATAAATGTGGCAAAGATTATTGTCAACGATGATGTGGCGGTCATGAACAGCACCTATACGGTGGGTCGTCGCGGTATTGCGGGTACAATCTTTGTCCATAAAATTGTCGGTGGCGCAGCGGAAGCGGGTCTTGACATTGATGCCGTACAGAAAATTGGCGAAAAGGTTGTTGCCAACACCAGATCCATGGGACTCGCCCTTTCCGCCTGCACCATTCCGACGACTGGAAGGCCAAGTTTTGATCTTGGCGCAGACGAAATTGAAATAGGCCTTGGCATACACGGCGAGCCTGGTGTTATCAGGGGCAAAATCAAAACCGCCGACGAGTTGACCGAACATATTCTGGTGGACTACATTCTAAAAGACAAACCCATCGAACCAGGGGAGGAAGTCGCCTTACTCATAAACGGGCTTGGTGCTACCCCGCTTATGGAACTGTTTATCGTCAATCGCAAGGTGCATGATATACTTGGCAAAAAAGGTATAAAGATTTATTCGACCAATGTGGGCAATTTCATGACATCGTTCGAAATGGACGGGTTCTCCGTTTCTGTGCTAAAACTTGACGACGAGCTTAAAACATATTACGACGCGAAAGCACGAACCATTGCATGGAGGGTATGCTAATAATGATCGTGAACACCGACAAAATGCGTTCCGTTATTTGCGACATCGCCATGGTAATGGAAGAAGAAAAGCTATACTTGAGCGAATTGGATCGAGCAATTGGGGATGGGGATCATGGGTTTAATATGGCCAGGGGATTTGATGTCGTGGTGCAAAAGCTGAAGGACACGCCTGGAAACGATATACACGATTTGCTGAAAATAGTTGCAATGACGCTTATCTCCAATATTGGCGGTGCCGCAGGTCCCCTGTATGGCAGTATGTTTCTGAAAGCTTCCACGGCGGCGAAAGGGTTAACGGAAGTAACGCTATCCGATTTCGTCCCGATATTCAAGGAGGGGGTCCTTGGCATAAAAGCCAGGGGCAACGCGGAAATTGGCGACAAAACAATGCTGGACGTACTGCTTCCCGTGGTGGAATCCCTGGAAATGGACTGTGCCGCAGAGGTTTCTTGCAGGGAGACTTTCGCCAAAGCCGAAAAAGTCGCCGCAGACCAAATGGAGAAAACGAAAAATATTGTTGCAAAAAAAGGAAGGGCATCATATCTTGGCGAGCGAAGCATTGGTCACATTGATCCTGGTGCTGCATCGAGTTATCTGATGATCCGCACTATTTGTAAGACATTAGCCTAGGAGGAAATGTAAACATGGTTTCACTTTTAATTTTGTCGCACAGCCCAAAAATAGCCGATGGGGTAAGGGATTTTGCCCTTCAGATGACTGGCGAAACCAACATCATCGCGATTGGCGGAACCAAGGCGGGCGGTTTTGGTACCGATTACGACAAAACCCTTGCTGCGATGCAAACGGCCGCCAAACAGGGCGAGGTAATATGCCTTGCGGATCTTGGCTCCGCAAGGTTGACCGGGCAAATGGCCAGGGAAGAGTTGGACGATGAACTGCGAAGACGTGTATTCCTGTGCGATGCAGCCTTGGTGGAAGGTGCCCTAATCGCGGCTATAGCTATAGCTGCGGAGCATAACGCCAAAGAAACACTGGAACAATTGCAGGGATATATGTTACCCAAAAGCGAGTGATATAGCAAAGTTGAAAAAGGTGAGATATGATCGAGTTTAACTACACGCTGACGATAAATGAAGGTATGCATGCACGACCTGCCGGAAACTTCGTAAAAAAAGCGCAGGGGTACACGGAAAGAATAACCGTTACCAAGGGCAACAAGAAAGTGGATGCGAAACGTTTGTTTTCCGTTATAAATCTTCAGGTGGGCCAAGGCGACGAGATTGTCATAACCGTAGAGGGTGACAACGAGGCTAGAGTCGCAGAAGAGTTAAAGAACTACTGCACTTCCACACTGTAGTAGGTTTAAGCGCGGGGCAAAATATGAAAATGGTTAAGGGACAGAAGGCAAGTGTCGGAATAGCAATAGGCACCGTCTATTACTTGAAAAGACGAAAGGCGAATGTTGGCCCCCATATCATTGCCGACGTGAAGAAAGAGCTTGACCGTGTGGACCAGGCGATTCAGGAAGCGGTACGACAACTGGAAGTGATCCATGGAATTGCGCTTGAAAAAATGGGCAATGAGGAAGCCGACCTTTTCGAAATCCATTCAATGATGTTGACAGATCTTGATTACCGTGATTCCATAACGCAGATCATTATCGAAGAAAAAATGAACGCCGAATATGCCGTGTCGAAAACCGCAGACGATTTTGCGCAAATGTTTTTGAACATGGAAAACGAGCACATGAGATCTCAGGCGGCGGATGTCTGGGATATTTCTGGTCGGCTGCTGGATATTTTGCAGGGAAATTACGGCTTTCCGTTTCATGCGAAAAAACCGGTTATCGTGGCGGCAGATGATCTTTACCCAAGCGAGGCCGTCCAACTGGACAGGACGTTGGTGCTTGCCTTTGCGACATCGGGTGGGTCGGGCGATTCGCACACTTCGATTTTCGCCCGTAACATGGGCATTCCAGCGGTGACCGCCTTGGGGGGGGCGATTGACGAAAATAGCAACGGCAGGGAAGCCATAGTGGATGGATACGGGGCGATGCTGTATCTTGACCCCGATAGGGCCACGGCAAAGGAATGGTCCAAGCGGCATGACGTGGAAAAACGAAAAAGGGCCGCGTTTACCGCGTTAATCGGTCTTCCAAGCAAAACCCTGGACAACTTCAGCATAAAGCTATCTGGCAATATCAGCAGCCTTTCCGATGCAGACGTTGCGCTAGAAAACGATGCGGAAGGTATAGGGTTGTTTCGTAGCGAATTTTTGTTCATGACATTTAAAGGTTTCCCCACGGAAGAGCATCAGTACTCCGCCTACAAAAAAGTCGTGGAAAAGATGAAAGGCCGCACTATTATTATTCGAACCCTTGACGTGGGTACGGATAAGCGACTGGATTATTTCAGCCTTCCAAAAGAGGAAAACCCGTCGATGGGACTAAGGGCGCTTCGTATCTGCCTTCTGCGTCCAGAGATCCTTATTACCCAGCTTAGGGCGATTTATCGGGCATCTGTCTACGGTAATGTGTCAATAATGTTTCCAATGGTAAGTTCGATGTGGGAATTGCAAGAAGCCAAGGATATCGCTGCCAGGGCTAGGTCGCAGCTTAAGGCCGAAGGCATTCCCTATTCAGAGAAGGTTCCTGTGGGCATAATGATCGAAACGCCAGCTGCCGCTATGATAAGCGACGTACTGGCAAAGGAAGCGGATTTTTTCAGCATTGGGACAAACGATTTAACCCAGTACACCCTTGCCGTGGATAGACACAACAACGCCTTGAGCCGCTTTACCGATCCCCATCATCTTGCCGTGTTAAGGCTGATAGAACTAACAGCAAAGAACGCCAATCAAGCGGGCATTCCCATCGGTATCTGCGGGGACCTTGCCGCTGACATGGAACTTACGAAAAATTTTATTCAAATGGGGATTAACGAACTTTCCGTTCCACCGCCCATGATATTGCCCCTGCGAAAGTTGATTCGGGAAATGAGAATCGGGGGGTGAAATGTTTCTGATAAAATTTTTTACCGTTGTCATTTTTGCGTTGCTGTCCATTTCCTGTCTGCACACGGGTCGCCCAGGCACAGGAAATGCGGGGGGCGGCGCACGGATAACAATAACCGATGGAAACGCCGTGTTAAGAATTCACGCGCAGGTCAATCGGAATGTATATGCCGAGACCCCTTGGACGGACGAACGGCTTAACCGACTAGTAATTCGAGGCGGCACCGTAACAAGAAACGAGATCGAGCATCTTTCCACGGGGGATGAAATCAGGTTCTGGATAATGCCGTCCGAAGTCGTCACTGTAAACATCGTGTCACTGGACGGAAACGACGTGCAGATAACAAGCCTTGACACATGGGGCAGGGAAACAACGCGGACACTGCCTGGCGCAAACGCGATGGGGCTGACGCTCGCCTTCGTGGGCAGGTAAAGTGAGCTTCAAAAACCCCCGTCGTTTTGAAGCTCACTAACCGTTTACCCGTCCAATAAGGCAAGCTCCTCCCGGATTTTCTGCTCCAGCTCCCCCGCCGCCGCGTCCAGCTCCACCATGCGGTTTTCCTTTTCGCTGCGGCGTTTTACCTCCACCGCCGGGGGAGACTGTGCCAGACCCTTGTCGCCAACCAGTACGCGCCAGGGTACGCCGATTAAGTCCGCGTCGTTGAACTTTACCCCAGGGCGTTCGTTGCGATCGTCCAGCAGAACTTCTATGCCGGCTTTTTCAAGATCGGCGTAAAGAGCGTCTGCGGCGGCTTTTACCGGGCCATCGTATTTTATGGGAACGATTACAACATGATACGGCGCGACGGAAACCGGCCAGACTATGCCGGCATCGTCGTGGTGTTCC